>Ga0081455_10000054_pt1 | contig 121980 bp, 116 predicted proteins | sample TabmetS3T2R1_FD_70207 | JGI IMG/M metagenome (GOLD analysis project Ga0081455, IMG submission 70207) | Tabebuia heterophylla rhizosphere microbial communities from the University of Puerto Rico - S3T2R1 | ecosystem: Host-associated > Plants > Roots > Rhizosphere ...
CGACCACCTTCGACACCCCCCGGGTCGAGACGGATGCCACGCACGGAACCGGTTGCACGCTCTCGTCGGCGATCGCCGCACTCCGCCCCCGACGTCCGGACTGGGAAAGTGCGATCCGCGACGCGAAGTCGTACCTGAACCTGGCCCTGCGAGCCGGCCGCGATCTCGGCGTCGGCCACGGCAGCGGACCGCTCGATCATTTCCCCAGCCTCCGGGATTGAAGACCGGAAGCGGTCGGGCAGCAATTCTCGGCCTGGGACCTGACCGCCCGTTGTAATATCGGCGCCCGGGAGGGTAGCTGGGGGCATGGGGGCGGTCTGATGAGCGGTGGTGCGGGCGAGTCGGCGACCGACGTGCCGGAGGGGCTCGGCCGGAAAGCTGCTGTCGGGCCGGTGGTTCGGGTCGGGCTCGTCGTGTTCGTGGTGCCGTGGCTCGTCGTTCTCTTCTATTGGTGCAGCGGCAGGGACCTCGGGCGGGGCGATCTCTCCGGTCCGATGGCACTGGTCACCATCCTGACCGGAGTGGTATCGCTAGCCGTGTCCTGGCGGCGGAGTCCGGAGTTCCGTATCGCGGTCGTTCTGCTTTCGACCGGCTGGTCGGCCATCTTCGCCGGTTGCTGGTGGATCTTCGAGATCGTCACGGCCGGCACTTTCGGTCCGGATTGACGGCCGAGAAAAGCTGATTACCGCTAGTCCAGCCGGGTGTTTGGGTCGGGATAACTCCCGTCAGGTCCTGCCTTCTTGTTCCTGCGCCACGGCGAGTGGGGCCGCGTAGGGAAGCCACGTTGCGAGGCGGACGGGGAGTTCGTCGCGCTCGATCGCGGCGACGACTTCGGGATCGTCGTCGACGACCAGACCGATCTCCCGTTCGTCCCGCAGCGAACGCAACGTCTCGCACTTGAACATTCGGGCGGGGCGGTGGTCGCGGTCGCGGCGCATGAGCAGCTGGCCGCGTGGCAGTTCGTGTCTGACGAGCCACGCGCCGGTGAGTTCCCGGTTCCGTTCCGGACGCCCGGTCAGGTAAAGCGTTTCGTGCGTCCGGTCCAGCTCGTGCGCGAGTGCGTAACCTTCGGCCAGCAGCGGGTCGTCGCCGGCGGCGGCGAAGAACGCTTCCCAGTTCTTCGGGCGGTCCGCGATGTGATGGAGCCGATGGCGGACGTCGGCGAGAACACCGTCGATGTCGAGGATCGCGAGCGGACGGCTTCTTCGCTTGCGGTCGACCACCGCCTCAGTCAAGCACGCCGGCGGATGACGCCGCGGAGAGCTACCGTCGTCAGATGGTCACCTTCCGGCCGATGACGTTCGACGAGTTGGGTCTCGTCGAAGGATGGCTTCGGGCCGAACACGTGGCCCGGTGGTGGCTCGAAGGGACGACGGCGGAGCAGGAGATCGCCGACTGCCGCGCGTCGATCGCGGGGGAGCAGCCGACGACCGTCCTCCTCGTCTTGTCGGCGGGGGCTCCGATCGGCTGGTGCCAGTGGTACCGCTGCTCCGACTATCCGGACTTCGCCGCCGACGTCGAAGCCGGCGCGGCCGACGTCGGCATCGACTACGCCATCGGGGTTCAGGGGCTGGTCGACCGGGGCCTGGGCACCCGGATGGTCGCCGACCTGGTCGAGCTCATCCGGGCGCGGCATCCGGCGGCCGGGATCGTCGCCGATCCAGCCGAGGCGAATGTGGCCTCCCGCCGTGTGCTGGAAAAGTGCGGGTTCCAACTGCTCGGGGTTCGGCCGCTCGCATCCGAGCCGACAGACGGTCCGATGGCGATCTACCGGCTGTTGCCGGCAGTGGCGCAGGATCCGTCTGGAAAGGTTGGCTAGTCAGATGACCCGGCACGACAGCGCGCAGGATCGGGCGCGAGCGACCTTCCTCGAGACCGGGGCGCCGTCGGCGCACGTCCGTAGCCTGGTCGCCGACTCCTGGGTCCGGTCGGCCGCCGCCGGCGTCGACCCGGACAGCAATCTCGCGCCGGTCGTCCTGGACACCTCCGACCTGCGCGAATATCGCGAAGCCCATCCGCTCTCCCAGGTATTTCCGCTGCTGTACGACGTGATCGGACAGGCCGCCGTCGACTGCGACTGCGTGATGGCCGTCGGCGACGCCGAGGGAAAGCTGCTCTGGGTCTGCGGGGCTCCCGACGTCCTGCGGCGGGCCGAAGGTATCCACTTCGTCGAGGGATCCGCCTGGGACGAATACAACGCCGGCACGAACGCCCCCGGTACCGCCCTCCACCTCGGCGCACCCGTCCGAATCCGGGCGAGCGAGCATTTCAACAAACTGGTCCAGCCGTGGAGCTGTGCGGCAGCGCCTATCCACGATCCGCAGACCCACGCGATCCTCGGGTTGGTCGACGTCACCGGCGGCGACGACGTCGCGTCCCCGCAGACACTGGCGATGGTGCGGGCGGCAGCTCGGATGGCGGAGTCGGAGCTGGCCCGGATCGCGTTGGAGGCTCACCGCTGGGCGCCGCCGGAACTGCGCCGCAGGCCCGCGACCGGCCACCTGGGGATCGCGCCCGTCCTGCACCTGAGCGGCCTCGGGATGCCCGATTGCGTTGCCCGCGTCGGTTCGCGTAGTTACCGCCTCAGCGGCCGCCACGGCGAAATCCTCGCGCTGCTGGTCGACTACCCGGACGGCCTGACCGCGGAGCAACTCGAGATCGAGGTCTACTCAGGCGACGTCCAGTCCTCCACGGTGCGGGCTGAAATGACCCGACTCCGTACTTTGCTCGGCAACGGGATCCTCGAATCTCGTCCCTATCGGCTGGCCATCCAGAGCGACTGCGACTGGAAAGCGGTCGGCGCGCTCCTGTCCGCCGGCAGAGTCGACGACGCCCTCCGGGCGTATGGCGGACCGCTCCTTCCCCGCTCCGAGTCTCCCGGAGTAGTCCAGCGCCGGAATTCTCTGCACCACCAACTGAGGTCCGCGATCCTTTCCTCCGGCAAGGCGGACCTCATGGTGGTCTGGACGCGATCGCGATGGGGGGCCGACGACCTCGAGATGTGGTGGCAGCAGATCGACCGCCTACCGGAGCGCTCCCCGCTCAGGCCGATCGCGATGGCCGAGGTCAACCGGCTCGAACGGGAATTCGGGATCGGACGCAGGCCGGAAAGACGTCCCTTGGGCCCCTGATCCGACCCTTGTAGGGTGCAACGTCCTTGCAACGTTGCGGGCCTATCCTCGGCTAGCAGTCGAGCGGTATGCGGCACCACGCCGCCGTGTCACAGGCAAGGGAGTAGTGCGATGAGCGTCCATTCGCCGAGCAGTCCGCCGTCGTATCGGGGGCAGGGTCGGGATGACGCAGCCCCGATGTTGATCGTGTCCGGGGACAGCCATGTCGGGCCTCGACTCGTCGAAGACCTTCGCCAGTACTGTCCGTCGAGATATCTCGACCAGTTCGACGCGTTCGTCGCGGAAAACAACGACCCCGAGAAATTCGATGCCCAGTTGTCGCTGGACGAGCTTCACAGCAACGAAGCCTTCGCGGTGATGACCCATCGGATGATGCTGAATCGGCGCACCGCCGGTCACTACGATCCCGACACCCGTCTGAAGGAGATGGACTGGGACGGCGTGGCCGCGGAGGTGATCTTCCACGGAAGCCAGAACACGCAGGTATTCCCGTTCGGGACATTTCGGGAGTACGCGGACACCGAGCGCGGCGACCGCGAGAACATGGCTGTCGGCTACGACATCTACAACAGGTGGCTAGCCGACTTCTGCGCCGCGGACCCCGCCCGGCTGATCGGGCTGATCTACCCGCAGATGTGGGACGTGGAGCTAGCCGTGAAAACCGTTCGGTGGGGAGCCGAACACGGCTTGCGTGGCGTGAATCTACCCGCCCCGCGTCCTGGAATCGCCGGCGAATACGACGACCCGATGTGGGAACCGCTCTGGGCCGCATGCGCGGACCTGGGCCTGACGCTGGTGACTCATGCCGGCGTGCCGATGCATCCGGCCAGCGGGCCTCAGTACGCCGCCCTGCGGACGATCGAGGTCGGTGGCTGGCCCGTCCGCCGCGGTATGCATCGACTCATCTTCGCCGGCGTGTTCGAAAGGTACCCGGACCTGAATTACGTGTTGACCGAGACCAGGCGGGGCTGGTGGTCCTACACGATGCGTGATCTCGACGACGCCTGTGCCAACCCCTCCGAGGCGCTGCGTAGGCAAATGCCGAAAGCGCCAAGCGAATACATGAAGAAGAACGTCTTCATCGGTGCCAGTTTCATGCCACCCGTCGAAGTACGTGAGGCCCTCGACGAGGGATTCACGGACCGAATCATCTGGGGCCGTGACTATCCTCACGGCGAAGGAACCTACAAGTACCCCGAGCGTGAGGGCGAAGAAAGCCTGACGCGTCGCTACTTGCGGTGGGCCTTCGCGGGGTGTCCGTTGCCGGCAGCGCGTGACATGCTCGGAAACGTGGGTGTCGACGCCTACCACCTGGACTCTGCGGCGTTGCGCCGGATCGCCGATCGGATTGGCCCGGCGCCCGAAGAGGTCACCACGACATTGCCCGAGGTTCCCGAGACGTGGAAAGGCAGCCTGGCCGACGTGTTCTCGGGAACGATCGCGTAATCTCGCGGCTCTGCCGAATGCGTTGGTGAGGTTTCAGGCACGTGATCTGTGGGGGAGCGATCCCGTAGTAGTCAACCTAGAAGAAAGGACCCGGGCGATGTCCCCCAACCGGCTTGATCGGCGTCCCAAGATACGAACTGCCGGCGGAACTACGGCTGCCTTGGCACTCGCTGCCATGCTGCTCGCGGGCTGCGGCTCGAGCGGTTCCGAGGCTAACACCGGTGGGGCGTCGGGAGGCGCGTCGTCGAAGGCGGCCGGTACCCCCATCAAGGTCGGGAACATCGGGACGTACAGTGGTCCCAGCGGTTCGAGCTACTCGCCGAACCGGGACGCGGTCGTCGCCTGGTCCAAGGCCGTCAACGCCGCCGGCGGCATCAACGGACATCCGATCGAGTTGTATGCCGAAGATGACGCTGGGGATCCGGCGAAGTCCGCCCAGATACTCCGTGACCTGGTGGAGAACAAGAAGGTCGTCGCCCTCGTCGGAGTCGCGGCGGGCAACACCGACGCCAGCTGGGCCAGCTACCTCGCGACCAAAGGCGTCCCGGTCGTCGGTGGTGTCGCGAGCAGCACGATCTGGAACACCAACCCGCTCTACTTCCCGGCGTCGGCCGGCAGCCAGATCAAGGCGGCGGTCTCGTCGTTGGTCGCGAAGCAACAAGGCAAGAACAACGTGTATTCGATGTACTGCGCGGAGCTGGCGGTCTGTGCCGGCATATTGACGCCGATCAAGAGTTCGGCTGAGAAGCTGGGCACGAAGTTCGTCGGTTCGGCTGCGGTGAGCGCCTCCGCGGCGGACTACGCCTCCACCTGCCTGCAAGCAAAGCAGACCGGGGCGGAGGTCGTGGCGGACAACCTGACGCTCGCCGCATCGGCTCGGATGATCCCGGCCTGCGACAAGCAGGGGTTCAGGCCCATCTGGCTGCTTTCTCAGGTGGGAGTCGACCCGAGCCTCCTCGCGCAGCCGGCGCTAGAAGGCTCATTCGTCTACAGTGACGCCTTTTATTACACCTCCACGGTCGGCGCGGAATTCCGCACCGCGATGGGCAAATATTCGCCGCAGACCCCGTTGACCCAAGGCACCGCTTCGTGGACGGGAGCCAAGCTGTTCCAGGAAGCGTTGCGTAACGTCCCGGCGGACGGAACGGTCACCGCGGCTCAGGTGCTCGACGGGCTGAACTCGATCAAGAACAACGACCTGGGCGGGATTACACCCCAGCCTCTTTCGTTCACGCAGGGCCAGCCCCACGAGCCGATGACCTGCATCTTCGTGCTGCAGATCCAAAACCGCGAGGAGACGAACCAGAAGACGACGTGCAGCAACTGACCGGCGAGGTCCTGGGTCAGTCCGAAGCCCGGCGCCGGTAGAGACGGGTGGCGAGCGGGGCGAAGATCGCCAGCAGACCGAACGACCAGGCGAGCGTCGCCCAGACGGGATGCTGCATCGGCCAGGCTTCGATCGACGTCGCCGGGTTGGGGTTGCCGAGCAGGTCTCGCGCGGCGGCCGTGACCGCGCTGATCGGATTCCAGGTGGTCAGGTCGCGCAGCCAGGGGGTCATCCGTTGCGTGGGTACGAGCGCGTTCGACATGAAGACGAGCGGGAACAGCACCAAAAGGCCGAGAGCTTGGGCAGTTTCGACTCCCTTGCTGACCAAGCCGAGGCACCCGCATCCCCACGAGATCGCGTAGCCGAACAGGAGCACGAGTGCGAACGCGGCGATCGCCTTGCCGACACCGTTGTTCGGGGACCATCCGATCGCGAACCCGGTGGCGGCGACGATGCTGGCGCCGACCACCGCGGTCAGCAGGTCGGTGACCGACCGGGCAACCAGGATCCCGGCCCGCCACATCGGCAGCGTGCGGAATCGGTTGATCACCCCGCTGTTCACGTCCAGGCTGAGCCCGACGCCGGTGCCGACGGTCGCCGTGACCTGGTTGAACACGAGCAGCCCGGGGACGGCGAACTGCGTGTAGCTGGCGTTGCCCGGCAGCACCACCCCGGCTCCGACCACGTACACGAAGAGCAGCGTGAACAGCACCGGCTGGATGGTGACGTCGGAGAGCTGGAACGGTTCGCGTGCGATGTGGAGCAGGTTGCGCCCGGCGAGGACGAGCACGTCGGAGGCCTTGCGTGCGGGCCCGTGGGTCCGGGGCGGCGCGGACAGCGGCGTCGTGCCGCCTTTCGCTCCCGCGGTCACAGTGCTGGTGCTCATGCCTGCCTCACCTGGGTTTCCGTGTCGGTGCTTTCGACGTCGAGCTCTCCGGTGCCGGCATCGTCGGCGGGATGACCGGTCAGGGCGAAGAAGACGTCGTCGAGCGACGGGGGATGGACCTCGACGTCGTCGACGCTGATCCCCGCCTCGTCCAAGGTCCTCACGACCGCGCTCGCCAACCCGGAAGCGGTCGCAACCGGGGCGCGTAGATGCCGCCCGTCGTGGCTCACCACCACCTCACCCGCGGCAAACCGGCGCAATGCGTCAGCCGCCTCGCGATGCGCGGTGGTCAGCGTGACCTGCAGCCGTGCCCCACCGGTCTGGGATTTGAGCTGTGCCGCGGTCCCTTCCGCGATGACCCGGCCGTGGTCGACGACGATGATCCGGTCGGCCAGCTCGTCGGCCTCTTCCAGGTACTGGGTCGTCAGCAGCAACGTGGCGCCGTCGGCGACGAGGTCGCGGATCACACCCCACATGCGGACCCGGCTGGCCGGGTCGAGCCCGGTCGTCGGCTCGTCGAGGAACGGCACCGGTGGACGGGTGACCAGGCCGGCGGCCAGGTCCAGGCGCCGGCGCATGCCGCCCGAATAGCCCTTCACGAGCCGGGTGGCCGCTTCGGTGAGTTCGAACTTCTCGAGCAGGCTGTCCGCGACCTGCTTTGCGTCGTCGCGGCGCAGCCCCGAAAGACGCCCGATCATCACGAGGTTCTGGCGGCCGCTCATCATCTCGTCGACCGTCGCGTCCTGGGCGGTGACGCCGATCTCGGCCTGCACCGCCTTCGCTTCCCGGACGACGTCGTGACCGGCGACCCGCGCCCAGCCGCCGTCCGGCTTCGTCAAGGTGGTCAGGATCCGGACGGCGGTGGTCTTGCCCGCGCCGTTCGGGCCGAGGACGCCCAGTACCGTTCCGGCCGGCACCTGGAGGCTGACGCCGGCAAGTGCCTTCGTCTCCCCGTAGTGCTTCGTCAGGCCTTCGGCCTCGATCATCAACTCACTCACCGCCGCCTCCTCAGCGAAACTTAAGCTCGCCTAACATAGGCCCGGGCCGCGGAGAGCGGCTCAGCGGGGCCGCCCGGAGAAATTTCTCGTCCGTCGATGTCGAGAATGGTGGTCCGGCGCCGTCCCGGTTTCGAACGCCGACACGATGTCTGCGCAGAACCGAAGGAGCACTCATGGCCAAGTACTTGCTGCTGAAGCACTACCGAGGGGGGCCGACGCCCGTCGTCGACTTCGGCTCGATGGATCGGTGGACACCCGCCGAGGTCGACGCGCACATCAAGTACATGCACGATTTCGCCGCCACGTTGGCGGGCACCGGCGAATTCGTTGACGGACAGGCGGTATCACCGGAGGGGACGTTCGTCCGATACGACGGCGAAGGCCGCCCGCCGGTCACCGACGGACCGTTCGCCGAGACCAAGGATCTGATCGCCGGGTGGATGGTGATCGACGTCGACTCCTACGAGCGGGCCGTCGAGCTGACTGGCGAACTCTCGGCCGCGCCGGGGCCGGGCGGTAAGCCGATCTACGAGTGGATCGAGCTGCGCCCGTTCCTGAGCAAGCCGCCGACCTTCACGGAGTGAACGAAACGCTGCTGCGGGAGCTGATCCCAGCGGTCACCGGTGTCCTCGTCCGTCGCGGGGTTGATTTCGCGACGGCCGAGGACGCCGTGCAGGAAGCACTGATCCGGGCGCTCGCGACCTGGCCGCAGGACCCGCCAGGCGACCCGAGGGGTTGGTTGATCATCGTCGCCTGGCGCAAGTTCTTGGACGCGACGAGGGCGCAGGCAGCGCGGGCCGCACGGGAGGCCCGCGTCGAAGCGGAACCGCCACCGGGACCGACGGAGAGTACCGATGACACGCTGCGGCTCTATTTCCTTTGCGCGCATCCGCTGCTCACCCCGGCGTCCGCGGTCGCGCTCACCCTCCGGGCGGTGGGCGGCTTGACCACCCGGCAGATCGCCGATGCCTACCTGGTTCCCGAGACAACGATGGCCCAGCGGATCAGCCGGGCGAAACGGCTGATCTCGGACGTGCGCTTCGAAGAGACCGGTGACCTGGCAACCGTCTTGCGGGTGCTCTACCTGGTCTTCAACGAGGGTTACAGCGGAGAGCTCGACCTCGCCGAGGAGGCGATCCGGCTGACCCGGCAGCTGGCGTCGATGACAGCCGACGAGGAGGCAGCCGGCCTGCTGGCGTTGATGTTGCTGCATCATGCCCGGCGATCCGCGCGCACGACGCCCAGCGGGGCGCTCGTGCCACTGGCCGAGCAAGATCGAACCGTCTGGGACCGTGAGCTCATCGCCGAGGGCGTCACGATCCTCCAGACGGCGTTAGCCCGCGATCGGCTGGGCGAATACCAGGCGCAGGCCGCGATCGCGGCGTTGCACGCCGACGCGCGGAGTGCGGGGGAGACCGATTGGGTGCAAATCGTCGAGTGGTACGACGAACTCTTGCGTCTCAACGACAACCCGGTCATCCGGTTGAATCGAGCTGTCGCAGTGGGCGAAGCGGACGGTTCGCGCGCCGGCCTGGCCGCGCTGGATCAGGTCGGCCGGAAGACCCCGCGACGAACCGCTGCCGAGGCATATCTCCGTGAGCGAACCGGGGAACGCGCGCTCGCAGCGCGGCTCTACGCCGATGCGGCTCGTGCGGCGACGAGCGTCGCCGAGCGAGATCACCTCACCCGCCAGGCAGCCCGCCTGCAGGAACTCACGGGGTCGTAACGCCTCGGCGATGTCTCACGCGTATTACCTTTGCCCCATGGATTCTGTGAGTGCGCGAGATCTTCGTAACTACGGGGGAGAAGTTCTCGACCGGGTCGCACGGGGCGAGACGCTCGTTGTCACCCGTGACGGTGCTGCCGTGGCAGAGTTGCGGCCACGGACTCGTCGGAGCCCGTCGCCGGCAGAGCTCATCGCGCGACGTCGTAACCTTCCAGACGTCGATCCGAAAGCCTTACGCAGGGACCTCGACGCAGTCGTCGACGGATCGTTGTGGCCTTAGCGGAGCTTTCAGTTGGTCCGCACGTCGCGCGAACGGCGCAGGAGCGGGCCGCCCGACAAGCCCATCTTCAACAGGCCGAGGTTGACTTCGTGACGGTTGCTTTCGATGCCGCTGCCGCCCGAGCCTTCGGTCGCGTCGCGGCATCGCTTCGGTCGGCGGGGCGGGAAACCTACGTCGCGGGCCTACGACGCGCTGATCGCAGCCAGTGCAATCGCGGACGGCGTGCCCTCTACACCTGCAACCGAGGACTTCGCTGGCATCGTCGGGAGCCTGCCTGCGAAGCGAGGAACACCGCACGAAGCTCGGCGTCATCCTTCCACCAACCGTCGTCCTGCTCGCGGCGAGTCTCGCTACGAGCACTCAGCTCGATCACCCACCGGACCGGGGCCAGGCATGCTCGGGCACGACCCGCTGGTAGTCGGTCGGCACGAAGACGGTCAGGAAGCCGCCCGATTCGGTGAGGATCGTCACCCGCGACATCGGGTCGTTTCCGGTGACTTCACCGGTCTTGGTTGGCACGCGTCTGCGTCCGGAACTTATCGATTGAGTACGCGATGCCCGCGACGATGACGCGCGGAGCTACAACTGTTCCCGCCATGGGGACACCCGAATGGGGGAGCTGGCCCGAACTAAACTACACCGGTGTGAGGCGGCGCAAGACCTCTTGCGACACAGGCGGTTCGCTTCGTCCGAACGCCCAGCGGGTCGAGATGCGAAACCCGTTACTACTTCGACGTGAGGCCGCCGAGTACTCTTCCTGCGAAGCGATTTCGGGCCTTACCGAGACGGGCTACCCCAGCCCTGGCTACGCACCAGGAGGGCAGAGCGGCGGCCCAGGAGGCATCCAACCGACGAACGGATCATTACCTCGAAGGAGATCGCCAGCCAGACACAGAACGCGCTTCACGGCAGAGGCGGGCGTGTCGAGATAGGGAAGGGTGACTGTGCAACCGCTGTAGGGAGCCCGTATCCCAAAGAAGAAATCCTGATGATATCCAACCCCAATTACCAAGTGCGGCGGTGTAAGGACTAAGGCGCAAACCTCGGTCCACGTAGTATTGTTTACGTCAGCACCAAGCGATTTATGCTCGAATTGTGCGCCATTTGGCGAGATTCGAGTGTCACCTACTTCGAGAGCAACGCCGACTAGCGCGCGGTGTTTGTCGGCGTTATTGAGCTCGTCGAGAAGGCCAAGCGCGCGCTGAGTATCGTTCATCTTCCGAGTTCTGAATGGCTGGAGGGCATCGAAGAAAGAGTGTGATGCGGTCGGGAAGCGCTTTAGTAGCCTCCGCGAGTCGGAGTTCCAAGGATTCCGGAGAAGCGGGAACTCCGTCCGCATATCGGCTGACCCGCCTAGCATTTCCGTTATAGTCCATGCGGCATAGTCTAAGGATGCGCGTAGATTATGTACGTAGTCACCAAACAGCAGCGAGAGACGTTCCAAATCGACCGACGGATAGAATCTCGCTGAAAGGAGGCTAACGCCAGTCTGGGAATCATCGTCGCACTTATATTCAACCGCATCCTCCGGTAATAGCTCAAAGAACTCAGATCGATGTTCGCGTGCTCTATCCAACTTGGCCCAGCTAGATCGCAGTTCATCGATCCGATTCTCGATCTTCCATTCTCGGTTCGAAGGGTCGGCGTTATCGATATACATACCGCGCTGTCTTGAAGTTCCAACCCCTGACCAGACGCCAGGAACCAGCTCAGTCAAGACAACTCTTTCGGCAATGATAGAGAAATCCTTAGGATCCACAGCAAAAGTATCTTCGGACAGGCGGTGAATGTCACTGACATTCTTGCCAAAAGTCGGAAACCTGCCTTCTCGCTGATGTCACCCCGCGGGGACACGCCAGCATGATCTGACCGGCCCTGGCGCACTTATCCCGTCAGCGCTGCACGTATAACACAACCCTGACACGTTCTCGACCGATAACACCGAGTCGCACGCCGAACAGCGAGGGCGATGCTTCACAAACCCTTGCAGCACAGGCACCTTCGCCCTGGAACCTGACATAATGTGCATTATCGGCGTAAAGGTTGGATGAGGGGGAGTCGTGGCGCTGCTGGTCATCTGCCCTCGAACGGAACCGGTCCGGCTCCAGGACGGGTATGCATTCGTTCGCCGCCTCGCGGGCCTGTGAATTTACCCGCGCCGGGTTGCTCCGCCGCGAACCTTTGATCGGCGTCTGGTCGACCGCCACGACCCCGTCGCGTCCGGCCAGCGAGCCACGGACCAACGAGCTCTTGCCCGACCCGGCGACACCGGTGATGACCACGAGCACACCCAGCGGGACGTCGACGTCGACGTCCCGCAAGTTGTGCGTGGAGGCGCCGCGGACCTGCATCGTCCCGCTTGGCGTGCGCACCGACTCCTTCAGCGGGGTCCGGTCGTCGAAATGCTTGCCGGTGATGGTGCCGCCGGTGCGCAAGCCCTCGACTGTTCCCTCGAAACAGACTGTGCCGCCGGCCGTTCCGGTGCCCGGGCCCAGGTCGACGACGTGGTCGGCGATGGCGATCGTCTCCGGTTCGTGCTCGACTACCAGAACGGTATTTCCCTTGTCCCGCAGGCGAAGTAGGAGATCGTTCATCCGCTGCACGTCGTGCGGGTGTAGCCCGGTGGTCGGCTCGTCGAAGACGTACGTGACGTCGGTCAGGGCCGAACTGAGGTGGCCGACCATCTTGGTGCGCTGCGCCTCACCGCCGGACAAGGTGCCAGTCGGCCGGTCGAGCGAGAGGTAGCCGAGGCCGATCTCGACGAACGAATCGAGGGTCTCCCCCACCCTTGCCAGCAACGGCCCGACCGAAGGGTCGGCGAGTTCACGGATCCACGCGGCGAGATCGCTGATCTGCATCGCGCAGGCTTCGGCGATGTCGACGCCGCCGATCTTCGACGACCGCGCGGACTTGGACAGGCGTGTGCCCTCGCAGTCCGGGCAGGTCCCGAAGGTGATGACACGTTCCACGAAGGCCCGGACGTGCGGTTGCATCGAGTCGACGTCCTTCGAAAGCATCGACTTCTCGATCTTCGGGATCAATCCCTCGAAGGTGAGGTTGATGCCATCGACCTTGATCTTCGTCGGCTCCTTGTAGAGCAGGTCGTGCAGTTCTTTCTTCGAGTACGTGCGAATCGGCTTGTCCGGGTCGAAGAATCCGCAACCCCTGAAGATGCGCCCGTACCAGCCTTCCATGCTGTAGCCCGGAACGGTCAGGGCACCCTCGTTCAACGACTTGCTGTCGTCGTAGAGCTGGTTCAGGTCGAAGTCGGTGACCACCCCCCGGCCCTCGCATCGCGGGCACATCCCGCCCGTCCGCGAGAACGTTGCCCGGACGGCCTTGGTCCGGGCCCCCCACTCGACGGTGATGGCACCGCTTGCGGTCACCGACGCGACGTTGAACGAGAACGCGCTCGGCGGCCCGACGTACGGTTTTCCGAGCCGGCTGAACAGGATGCGCAGCATCGCGCCGGCATCCGTCGCGGTGCCGACCGTCGAACGCGGATCCCCGCCCATGCGCTGCTGGTCGACGACGATCGCGGTGGTCAGCCCTTCGAGGAGGTCGACTTCGGGCAGAGCCAAGGCGGGCATGAAACCCTGGACGAAAGCGCTGTAGGTTTCGTTGATCAGCCGTTGCGATTCTGCCGCGATCGTGTCGAACACCAACGAGCTCTTGCCGGATCCGGACACGCCGGTGAAGACCGTCAGCCGGCGCTTGGGAATCTCGACATCGACGCCACGGAGGTTGTTCTCGCGCGCTCCGTGAACTCGGATCGCTTCGTGACGGTCGGCGGAGTGCAAGGTTCAGCGAACCTCGTTGATGCGGATCAGGTTGCCGGCCGGATCACGGAACGCGCAGTCGCGGACCCCGTACGGCTGTTGCGTGGGTTCCTGCGCGACCTCGGCTCCGGCGTCTTGCAGCTTGGCGAAGGTCGCGTCGAGATCGGCGCTCGCCAGGATGATCCGGGCGTAGCTGCCCTTCGCCATCATCTCGACGATCGTGGTCCGCTCCTCGTCGGTGACGCCCGGGTCGGCGGCCGGCGGTTCCAGGACGATCGAGGTGCCCGGCTGACCCGCCGACCCGACCGTGATCCAGCGCATCCCGCCGTAGCCGACGTCACCGCGGACTTCGAAACCGAGGACGTCCCGGTAGAAGGCGAGGGCGGCGTCCGCGTCGTTGTGCGGGAGGAACGTGGTGTGAATGGTGAGATCCATGACGCTCACGCTAGCCGCGGCCCTGCGGCTGGTGCTTCTCGATTCCTGACCGGTCTGGTGACCTGTTTCGCCACGCAGGACGGGATCGCCACGCTCACCTCGGTGGCCTGCTTGCGGTAGGCGCTGGGCGAGCATCCGACCAGTTCGGAGAATCGGGTGCTGAACGTGCCCAGCGAGGAGCAACCGACCGTGAAGCACACCTGCGTGATGCTCAGATCCCCTCGGCGTAGGAGCGCCGTCGCTCGCTCGATGCGGCGGGTCATCAGGTAGCGGTAGGGCGACTCGCCGTAGGCCAGCCGGAATTCCCGACTGAGGTGGCCGGCCGACATGTGCACGTCGCGGGCTAACGCATCCACGTTCAGCGGCTGGGCGTACTCCCGGTCGATTCGGTCCCGCACACGTCGCAGCAGCGCGAGGTCGCGGAGCCTGCCTGTTCCCCTGTTCACTCGCGAGATCGTGCCACGCCGGGCGTCAATCGACGGAGATGGTTTCCTCGATCGCTCGGCCCCGAACCCGAAGGACCGACCAGGCCGGCTCCGGCACGCCTACCCCGCGGTAGGGCCCGGCGGCTTCCAGCGGCTCGGGATGCCACCGCCGCCAGATCCGCCGGACCAGGATGTCCGCAGCCCAGACCGTCAGTGTCAGCGCCACCCCGGCGAGCGTGTCGACGAACCAATGGGTGCCGGTGGCGAGCACGATCACCGTGACGACGCCTGGATAGATCGCGAAGAGGGCGCGTTTGCGCAGCGACCACCCCGCGCCGACGGTCGACGCCAAAGTCAACGCCACCCAGGTCGACCAGCCGAGATGCAGCGACGGCATCGCCGCGTAGGGATCGGCGATGTGTTCCAGGACGCCACGGTTGTACGACCAGAGGCCGCCGACGGTGTCCAGGGAGTCCTCCACACCGGTGCCGGGGATCAACCGGGGCGGGGCGACCGGGAACAACGCGAAGACGAAGACGCCGGCCGCGGTCGTGATGCCGAGCAGGCGGCGCCAGCGGCGGTACTGCTCCGGACGTCGCCAAAGCAACCAGACGAGGACGCCGAACGTCACTACGAAGTGGGCACCACCGTAGAACCCGCCCATCGCCCGGAGGAGCCAGCGGCAATGCAGGAAGAACTGCTGGACCGAGCGTTCGAAGTTCAGCCCCGTCGCGTTCTCGGCACTCTCCAGACCGTGCCCGTTGGCGAACGCCCGGGACTGGTCCTCCGCCTGGCCGTGAATGTCGCGGACCATCGCGTACAGCCAGTAGCACGCGGAGACCAGGATCAGCTCGTACCACCAGAGCGGTCTTCCCGACCAGATACGCCGGGTCAGCCCCCGGCCGTCCCCCTTCGTGCGGGTGTTGGGAGCGAAGAGCACTCATCGACCGTAAACCAGGAATCTGGGTGCTCTGTGTGAACGGTGTTAACTGTCCGGTCGATTCCTGTCAATCCTCTCTGAGGACTAGCCCGTTGCCGGCGCGAGGTAGTCATCCTGGGACAGGTTCCCGGTTCCGGTGGCCCGACCGGGGAATCCTTACGTTCGCCCGCTCGTTGGTCGATATGAACGCAGATGGCTTGGAGGGCAATCATGGCTGAACGTGTACTGCGAGGGAGTCGCCTCGGGGCGGTTTCCTACGAGAACGAACGCTCGCAGGAACTCGCGGCCCGCCAGCGCATCTCGTTCGAATGCCCGGAGGGTCACCAGTTCACCCGGGTGTTCGCGGAAGAAGCGGAAACGGTGGCGGTCTGGGAGTGTCCGCAGTGCGGCCGGACGGCGCTCGCCGCGAACGCGGTCCGGCCCGAGCCGAAGAAGGCGAAGCCGGCCCGGACGCACTGGGACATGCTGATGGAGCGGCGAAGCGCGTCGGACCTCGAGCAGCTGCTCGCCGAGCGGCTCGCCGAGATCCGGGGCACCTCTCCCGACAGCACGAACAAGAAGAGTGCCTGACGTCGATCTGAGCTTTACCGGGACTACGGCGAAGAGCCGCCGGGCTCGTCGAGGTCGTGCTCGATCGCCGGTCGACTCGGACGGTCTCGGCGTCTCGTTCGGTTCAGCACTTCCCCGTCGATGACCGTGTCGCCGCGGCGGCGGCGGCCGGAACGGCCTCGCCCGGACGGCCCCGGACGTGCGTCGAACCGCCGGGTGAGCCGACGGACGAAGGCGACTCCCAGGGCGCCGCGGAACAGTCGGCGGGTCGGTGGCAGGACCACGAGCAGGCCGAGCGCGTCGGTGATGAATCCAGGAATCAACAGCAGCGCTCCGCCGGCGAGGATCAAAGCGCCGTCGGCGACTTCCCTGCCGGGAGCTCGTCCCTGCTCGACGGCACGGGCGGCCCGGGCCCAAGCCTTCGCACCTTCGCGACGAACGAGCGCTCCCCCGACGACGCTGGTGCCGAGGAGCAGGAGGACGGCGACCACGGCGGACGTGGCGTGCGCGACCGCGATGAGGACGTAGACCTCGGCGACGACGAGCGCGACGAAGCCGATGGCGATGACAAGTCCCACGGCCCTCAACCCGTCCGGCGTCCGAGCTGGCCGCGGCTCAGCCGGGCGGCGACCCCCCAGCAGGTCACCCGCCACAGCGCCTCGGCCACGATGGCACGGCTCATCTTCGAATAGCCCTGCGTGCGTTCGACGAAGGTGATCGGCACTTCCACCACCCTGAAGCCGGCCCGAACGGTCTGCCACGCGAGATCCACCTGGAAGCAGTAGCCCTGCGAAGCGACCTCGGACAGCGGAAGCTTCCGGAGCACCTCGGCCCGGTAGGCCCGGAATCCCCCGGTCGCGTCCGCCAGATTCACACCCAGCACCGCGCGGGTGTAGGTGTTCCCACCCCGGGACAACAGCAGCCGCGTCAGCGGCCAGTTCTCGACCGCGCCGCCCGGCACCCACCGACTACCCAGGACCAGATCGGCGTCCTGCAGTGCCGTCAGCAGTTTCGGAAGTTCCTCGGGTTGGTGGCTTCCGTCGGCGTCCATCTCGACGAGAACGTCATAGCCCCGTTCCAACCCCCACTCGAACGCGGCCACGTACGCGGCGCCGAGTCCGGCCTTCTCCGGTCGATGAAGGACGTGGATGGCCGGGTCGGCGGCGGCGAGTTGGTCCGCCTGCCTTCCCGTGCCGTCGGGGCTGTTGTCGTCGACGACGAGGACGTCGGCGGGTGGGACGGCCGCGCGCAGCCGAGCCAGCGTGGGGGGAAGCGTCTCCCGTTCGTCATAGGTCGGGATGCAGACGAGAACGCGCGTCATGCCCTCAGCTTGCCTTGTCCGGCTGTGATGTCCGTGCGGAGCACGCCCGTGGCGTCGGGTCGATTTCACCGAGGGCTGTGGGGAGGCTCGGGAGACGACTCGGGTGTCCTTCGTTCCGACCGCACGTTCGCTGGTTGCCAGCGTACGGCCGTTGTCTACTGGGCACCCGAGTCCGCCCCGGGTCATGTCCTCTCCGTGGTGATCGGCGACGGGGAACACTCGCGCTGTTGCCCTCGCTCCGGTCCTGGTGGCTGGCCCGGTGAGAGCGTCGGCGGCGGGCGCCGCTGTCATCTTCGGAAGGACGCAGGCGAGGTTACCCAACTCCTACCGCGCACTGTCAACGAGCCTCTGACCTGCGAAAACGTGTATTTGTCCTGGTCAGGACGGTAAACGGACGATGACGTGCAGATGGCCGAAACGGCGTGTCGTTCGAGACTCGCCGAACACCCGGGGAACGACCACCCGGACGGCCCAGGCTCGCCGGCTGCCGCCGAGGTCAGGGAAGAACGGCCTCGGCAAAGGTTTGGTGGAAAGCGAACGCGCGGCCGATCGAATCCTCGGCGGCGGCGACCGACGCACCCCGGGCGAGCCGCGCGAGGACGACCGCGGGATCGGGGGCCGTCGTGACCGGGGCCGCGGAGGTCGCGGCAGCGGGTGGCGTGACAGCCGTCCGAGCGGCCGGCGTCGGACTCTTGGCCGGCGAGGGTTCCGCCGCTCTTGCCGGCGCCGCCGTCGCACACGATCCGGACATCGGGGTGCGGAACAGCTCGTCGACGTAGAGGTGGCCATCCGCCGACAAGGCCGTGCCGTAACCGACCTCGACGAAAGTCGGCGAGAGCAGGTTCACCAGGTGCGTCGGGCTCGCGGCGAGACCAGCCTGAATGGATGCCGAGGTGCGACCCATGCCGACGTTCTCACCCAGTGCACGCCAGTTGCCGACCTGCGACTCTCGATTCGGGTTGTGCGCCAGGTTGTTTCCGGCTGCCATCTGCGCCGCCCACGCCCGCGCGGTCGCCGTCAGATCGGGGCAGAGCCGGTACCCCGGCAGGCCCTTCTGCGCGCGCAATGCGGTCGTCGCGGCCGCGAAGTCCGTCTCCCCCGGTCCGGCGCCCGCCGCGGGCGCGAAGAGCATGGCGAGACCGACGAGGGGGAAGAGGATTCCAGCGACGATGCTGGCGAAGGCGATGCGGGCACGGATGGGGGCGAGCTCGAAACGAATGGGTCGTCTCCGTTCGTCCTGCTGGGCGATGCGGAGACATCCTGCCAGAGCGTTCACCCGAATGCGCAGGGTGGGTTCACTCCAAAGGTCGACCCGGGTTGCCGCGATCGGCGGCCTCCTCGCTGCTCGACACCGGGCGTCGGAGGCCCGCCCTCGGTTGAGCGCCTGAAGGTGAGCCACTAGCCGGAGGTCAGCAGGATGCGGGGCAACGCGCGACGCAGTCCCGGGTGCAGCGGCAGGTCGCCGTCGCTCGCCGACTCGAGCGTCTGCCGGGCCGTCCAGCGCAGCGCGTCCGACTCCCAGGACCGCGGAGCCACCAGCGGCCGGCTCGGAACGGCAGCGACCAACGTCGTGTACGTCCACACGCAGCCGTGCTGCGGGCAGACGTCGACGACCTCGCCGAGCACGACCAGTCCGGACAGGTCGACCGAGATCTCCTCGGACGTCTCCCGCAGCGCCGCGGATCTCGGGCTCTCCCCCGGCTCGATCGCGCCGCCCGGGATCGACCAGGTACCACCTTGGTGACTGTGCGGTGAACGCGCCTGCAACAGCAGAGCGCCGTCGGCCCACAGCGCGAGGCCGGCGGCGCCGGACGGGCCCCAATGGGCTCCGCCGCCAGGGCAGTCGACGAACACGACTCAGAGGATCTCATCCACCGGCCAGTCATCCGTGTCCCCACCCGGCTACGGTCTGGCGTATGGAGCGAGCGGCGAAGCTGATGCTGCTCGACTCCGCATCCTTGTGGTTCCGGGCGTTCTACGGCGTTCCCGGCTCCGTTCGGGCGCCCGACGGGCGTCCCGTCAACGCGGTGCGCGGATTCATCGACCACGTCGCCCGCCTGGTGCGCGAGCACGCGCCCACCGACCTGGTCGCCTGCCTCGACGAGGACTGGCGTCCGGAGTTCCGGGTCGCCGCGGTTCCGTCGTACAAGAGCCACCGGGTCGTCGAGTACGTCTCGGCCGGAACCCCTGACCTCGAGGACGTGCCGGACGAGTTGACCCCGCAGATCCCGGTGATCCTCGACGTCCTGGCCGCGTTCGGGATAGCGACCGCCGGCTCACCCGGGTACGAGGCGGACGACGTCATCGCGACCATCGCAGCCGGGACGGCGTTGCCCACCGACGTGGTGACCGGTGACCGTGACCTGTTCCAGGTGGTTCGTCCCGGCGTCCGGGTGCTGTACACCGTCGAGCGGGGACGGCCGTACGACGACGCGGAGGTAGCGGCGAGATACGGGATCCCCAACGCCGCGGCGTACGCCGATTTCGCGCTGCTACGAGGCGACCCCAGCGACGGCCTGCCCGGCGTGCCGGGGATCGGGGAGAAGACGGCCGCCACCCTGCTGACCCGATACGGATCGGTCACCGCCCTGCTCGCCGCGTTGGATGCCGGCGAGAACGTTCCGGTGGCCGGCAAGTTGGCCAAGGGCCGGGCGTACCTGACCGCCGCCGCGCCGGTGATGGCCGTTCGGACCGACGTCCCACTCGGGCCGATTTCGAGCCGGCTGCCGACCGCTGCGAACGATCCCGCCGCGGTGGCTGAGCTGGCCGTCCGGCACGGCTTGGAGTCGTCGGTCGAGCGGCTCACCCAGGCGTTGGTCGAGCTGGCGCGCACCTGAGGCGGAAATCAGGCGGCGGAATCAGGCGGCGGAAATCAGGCGTACGTGACAATTCCCCGGTTCACGGTGTCGGCGGCGATCCGGGCGGTCGCGCCGAGATCCGGATCGGCGACGGCGTGCAGCTGCCCGAGCAGGTCGATGGTCTGCTTCGCCCACCGGACGAAATCGCCGGGCAGGAGATCCGACCCGTCGAGCACCTCGCCGAGCGACGCCCCCGACGCCCAGCGGAACATCGCCGCCGCGATACCGGGATCCGGTTGGCGCAGCGTCGACAGGCGATGCCGGTTCTCGATTTCGGCGAGTTCGGCGTGGATTCGCTCCGTTCCGCGCAGCGCCTCCCGGATTGATGCCGGTGGCTGCTCGATCGGGGCGTCGTCGCGCCGAGCTTCGTAGACCAGGGCGCTGACGAGTGCGGCGAGCGACGCGGCATCCAGACCGGTCCACACGCCGCGGCGCAGGCATTCGACGACGACCAGATCGGCCTCGTTGTAAACCTTCCCGAGCGGCACACCGGAGGCTTGCACCCGATCTCCGGCGAGGTAGCCCAGCTCGGTGAGGACCCCGCAGACCCGATCGAAGGTTCGCGCGATCGTCCCGGTCTGTTCGCGGACACGTTGCCGCAGGATGTCCCGGTCCCGCCGCAGCGTGCCGGCCTTGGTGAGCCAGCGAAGGTGTTCGGCGCGCTCCGGGCAGCGGTGTACGGGATGTGCGCGCAGCTCGGCGCGGAGCCGGGTGATCTCCGGGTCCTCGTCGCGATCGGCGGCGGCCCGGGTCTGCCGCGGCGGTGCCTGGTCGAGGTACCCGTGCGCGCGCAGCGTCGAGACCAAGTCCCGGCGCGACTGCGCCGAGCGGGCCCGGAACGCCTTCGGGATGCGGACGTGCCCCAGGATCTCCGGTGCTCCGGGCAGCTCCGCCGGTGTCAGCCGCCGGATCCGCCGCTCGGCGTCGAGGACTGTCGGGCCGCCGGTCGACCGGGCCCCGGCGATGACCACCGCGACCCCGGCGCGGCGCCCACGTCCCACGTGCAGGACGTCCCCGGCGCGGAGCGTCTCCAACGCGGTGAGCGCGTCGGCCCGGCGGGTGGCCGACCGGTCGCGGGCGAGCGTCGCTTCCCGTTGTGACAACGCCACCCGCAGCTCGTCGTACGTTTCTACGTCGCCGAGCTCGCAACGCGCCGCCTCCAGATATCCCGCCAACGCCTCGTCGGCCTTCGACAGTTGGCGCGAGAGACCGGCCACCGAACGGTTCGCCTGGAACTGGGCGAACGACCGCTCCAACAACGCTCGGGCGTGTTCGCGGCCCACGTCTCCGACGAGGTTCACCGCCATGTTGTACGAGGGGCGAAAGCTCGACCGGAGCGGGTAGGTCCGGGTGCCGGCCAGTCCGGCCACGTGCCGCGGGTCGAACCCCGGCTGCCACAGCACGATCGCATGGCCCTCGACGTCGATGCCCCGGCGGCCGGCCCGTCCGGTCAGCTGGGTGTACTCCCCCGCCGTGACGTCCGCGTGCGTCTCGCCGTTCCACTTCGTCAGCTGTTCCAGGACGACCGTGCGCGCCGGCATGTTGATGCCCAGCGCCAGGGTCTCGGTGGCGAACACGACACGGACGAGACTGGCTGAGAACAGCTGCTCGACGACTTCCTTGAACAGCGGCAACAAGCCGGCGTGGTGCGCCGCGATGCCGCGTTCGAGACCGTCCAGCCATTCGTGGTACCCGAGCACGGCGAGATCCACGTCCGGGATGGCGGCGGTCCGCTCCTCGACGAGCCGGCGAACCGCGGCCCGTTCGCCGTCGTCGTTCAGCCGCAGCCCGCTACGCAGGCATTGCCGGACCGCCGCCTCGCAACCGGCGCGGCTGAACACGAAGACGATCGCCGGAAGCATGCCGTCGGCGTCCAACCGGCTGATCACGTCGGGCCGGTTCGGTGTGCGGACGCGGCTAGGGGAGTCGAAGGCTCCGCGGCCGCGAAAGCCCCGGTCGCCCGAACCGCGCCGGGCGGTGTCCACGGAACGGGACCGTGCCTCCTCGCGGGCGAGCCGGACCAGCGCCGGGTTGACGGCGTTCGGCGGCGCCGGCGGGACGGCGAACAGGTCGTAGATCCGGGGGCCGGCCAGGATGTGCTGCCACAGCGGAACCGGTCGGTGCTCGGACACCACGATCCGGGTGTTGCCGCGGACCGCCTGCAACCAGGCGCCGAACTCCTCCGCGTTGGAGACCGTGGCGGACAGCGACACCAGCCGGACCGTCTGATCCAGGTGGATGATCACCTCCTCCCAGACGGCGCCGCGGAACCGGTCCGACAGGTAGTGGACCTCGTCCATGACGACGAAACCGAGGTCGGTCAGCGTGTCCGAACCGGCGTAGAGCATGTTCCGGAGAACTTCGGTCGTCATCACGACGACCTGCGCGTCGCCGCGAACGGTTTGGTCGCCGGTGAGCAAACCGATCCGGTCTTCGCCGTGGCGGGCGACGAGGTCGTGGAACTTCTGGTTCGACAGCGCTTTGATCGGCGTGGTGTAGAAGCACTTGAGTCCGGACCTCAGAGCCAGTTGGACGGCGAACTCCCCGACGAGTGTCTTGCCGGCCCCGGTCGGCGCCGCGACCAGGACACCGGCTCCCTCTTCGAGCGCTTCGCACGCTTCGCGTTGGAACTCGTCCAGGCCGAACGGGTAGTCGTCGGCGAAGGCGGTCAATGCCGGGTGTCGGGTCCGTCGCCGGCTCGCCACATACCGTTGCGCCGGGCTGCTGGACAGATCCCCGGACCGGCCCAGCGTCGGATCGCCCATGCAGGCAGGCTACGGGACCGACCCAGGAGCGACCCGGAGCCTTCGAATGCCTACCGGCGCGGCTCGGGCGGCGTCGGGAAATCCAGACTCCCGATCTCGCGGAGGAGCCGGCTACCTCGGTTCCACAGACCGACACAGGTCCCGCCGAGGAAGATCAGCGGGGTGAGGGCGATCGCGAGGTCGATCCACAGCATGAGGCGAAACCTACCGCGCCGGGACGGGCCTCCAGCGCTGCGCCTGGGGGGAACAAGCCGGAGGCCCGGCGTCGAGCGGGCGAGCGGCTAGCGGCGAGCGGGCTGCTTCGCGGCGGCGACGAGGTCCTCGGTCGTGCCGAGGTGCAGGACGAAATCCAGCAGGTCGTCGTAGGTGAGCGGAGCGCCGACGTGATCCTCGAGGCTCTCGGCGGGAATCTCCCAGACCAGCGGTTCGACCCCGCCGCGCATCAACAGGTCGACGATGTGGTCGTCCGCAGATTTGCGGACCTCCTCGTGGCACGACGGGCAGTCGAACGCGTAGAAGGCCTTCGGGGCGGTCGGGCAGACGAAGAGCGACAGCTCGTCGGCGTCGAGTTCGACGTCGTTGCACGTCGGGCAGGTGGCCCTGATCGTCGTCATCCCGCACCTTCCTTGCCGCTGCTCGAACATCTGTGTAGATGTATCTCGGCGGCCGGGCGGTGGGTCTGAACTCCTCAATCGGATGGATGTTGCCGGTACGCGGCCAGCGCGGCACGGGCCTGCCGGGCGACCGAGCCGGCCAGTTCGGCCGGGCTGACGACGTCGGCCCGGCCACCTAGCCGAAGTACGAGCGAAACCACCCAGTCGGTGTCGGCGGTACGCAGACCGATCAGCAGGTCGCGACCGTCACCCGGACGGACGTACTCGCACGGGTAGTAGTCGGCGACCCAGTGGGCGCCATCCCTCAGCCGGAGTTCGACGAGCTGCTGGTCCGGCGCCGGGCGGAACAACCCCTCTTCGAGGTCACGGGGAACCGCCGTCGGCGGCGGGTTGGCCGGGTCGTCGAGGATCAGCGCATCCTGGATGCGGTCCGCCCGGAACAGCCGCATCGCCTCCGCTCGATGGCACCAGCCCTCGAGGTACCAGCGGCCCTCCTTGGCGACCAACTGCACCGGGTCAACGTCCCGTTCGGTTACTTCGTCGCGGGCCGCCCCCAGGTACGTCAGGTGCAGCCGGCGGCGCTGCTCCAACGCCCGGCGGACGTTCGTCATCGCGTCGGTGTCGGCGCCCTCCAAGCTGATCGACACCGCGGGTTCGGCCAGCTCGGCCGAACCGCCCACCGCGAGTTCGAGCTTTCCCCGAACCCGATCGAGTGCGTCGAGGTCGGTCAGCCCCGGCACGTCGCCCAGCGCCCGGACCGCGACGAGCAGGGCGAGCCCCTCGTCGGCGGTGAGCCGCAGGGGCCGGTCGAAGACCTGCGGGTCGAGCAGCGTGATCCGGTCGCCCTCGAGGTCGATGTCGATGAGGTCGCCCGGTGAACCACCCGGCAGGCCGCACAGGAACAGCAGCTGGATGTCGGAACGAATCTGCTTCGAGGTGACGCCGAACGCGGCCGCCGCGTCCCCCAGTGACACGTTCGGGTGGGTCCGCAGCCACGGAACGAGCGCGAGCAGCCGAGGTAGCCGGGCGCCCGTTCCCCCGCCGGACGGGATGCTCATCGGCCGGCTCCGACCACCGCGCGCAGCCGGTCGACGACGGCGTCTCGCAGCTCGGCCGGGTCGAGAACGACCACGTTGGGCCCGTAGCCGGCGAGCAGCTCGGCGAAACCGGTGAGCGAGACGAAATCCAGCGTCAGGACGTCGACGTCGTCGGCGTCGGGCGTCCCGGTCGCCCGCAGCCGGTGTCCGGCGCCCGGGGCCACCCGGATCCGCGCGGGGCGGCTGGGCCGGTCTTCGTCGGCGAACCGAACCGTGACCATCGAGCGCACGTCCATCGCCGACGGGATCTCGTAGGCCTCCGACTTGCCGGCCTGCTCGACCGGGCTGACGATCCGGGACAACCGGAAAACCCGGGGTGCGCCCCGGTCGAGGTCGTGGCCGCCGACATACCAGCGGCCGTGCCAGCTGACCAGACCCCAGGGCTGAAGGTGGCGCACCATCGGTTCGGCGCCCGGCGCCCGGTAGGTGAACGTCACCTCCCGTCGCACCGCGATCGCGTCGTAGAGCGGGTCGAAACTGGCCTCGGCCGAATCCACCCGCACCGCCAGTCCGGGCGGGGCCTGTGGTTCGACCCCCGCGGCGGACAGCTTGCGCAACGCGCTGGTCGTCGCCGAGGACAGCTGGGTGGACGACCACAGCCGGGCGGCGAGACCTAGCGCGGCGGCCTCGTCCGGTTCCAAGGTGATCTCCGGCAGCGCGTAGTCGGAGCGCGAGATGCGGTAGCCGATCTCGTCCTCCCCGAGCGGGTCGAGGTACCCGGTCTGCAGCGGGACACCCAGCTCGCGAAGTTCTTCCTTGTCGCGCTCGAACATCCGCCGAAACGCGTCTCCCCCGGTCGGGCTGTCGTCCGGTTCGTAACCTTCGACGAGCCGCCCGATCTCGGACACGGTGAGCAGTCGGGGCGTCGCCATCAACGCCATCGTCAGGTTGACGAGGCGTTCGGTCTTCGCCTGGGACACAGGCAAAACCTACCGGGCGGGGTGCCCGCCGGGCCGCTGGGCGCCCGGGCCTGTCACATCGAGGCGATGAGCTTGTCGACCCGTTCGTCGACGGCGCGGAACGGGTCCTTGCACAGGACCGTCCGCTGGGCCTGGTCGTTCAGCTTCAGGTGCACCCAGTCGACCGTGAAGTCGCGGTGCCGTTCCTGCGCCCGCTTGATGAACGCGCCGCGAAGTCGCGCGCGGGTGGTCTGCGGCGGGACGGACTTCGCCGCGAACACCTCGATGTCGCGGGTCACCCGCTCCACCTCGCCGCGTCGTTCGGCCAGGTAGTAGAGGCCGCGCCCCCGGTTGATGTCGTGGTAGGTGAGGTCGATCTGCGCGATCCGAGGTGAGGACAGCGGCAGGTCGTGCCGGGCCCGGTACCGCTCGATCAGCTGGTGCTTGATGACCCAATCGATCTCGCGGTCGACGAGCGAGAGGTCGCCGGTCTCGACCGCCCGCAAGGTGCGCGACCAAAGGTCGAGGACCTGCTTGACGGTGCCGTCGGCGCCGCGCCGGTCGATGAAGTCCTGCGCCTTCGTAAGGTATTCGCGCTGCATTTCCAGCGCGGACGCCTCCCGCCCGTTCGCCAGCTTCACCTTCTTGCGGCCCGTCGGGTCGTGGCTGATCTCGCGGATCGCCCGGATCGGGTTCTCCAGCGTCATGTCCCGGAACACCACGTTCGCCTCGACCATCCGCAGCACCAGGTCGGTCGCGCCGATCTTGAGCAACGTGGTGGTCTCGCTCATGTTCGAGTCGCCGACGATGACGTGCAGCCGGCGGAACCGTTCGGCATCCGCGTGCGGTTCGTCGCGGGTGTTGATGATCGGCCGGCTGCGGGTGGTGGCACTGGAGACCGACTCCCAGATGTGTTCGGCCCGCTGGCTGACGCAGAACACCGCGCCGCGCGGGGTCTGGAGCACCTTTCCGGCCCCGCAGATCAGCTGCCGGGTGACCAGGAACGGCACCAGGATGTCCGCCACCCGGGAGAACTCGCCGTGCCGACCCACCAGATAGTTCTCGTGGCAACCGTAGGAGTTGCCCGCCGAATCGGTGTTGTTCTTGAACAGGTAGATGTCGCCGGCGATGCCTTCTTCCCGCAGCCGTCGCTCGGCGTCCTGCAGGAGCCCCTCGAGGGTGCGCTCCCCCGCCTTGTCGTGGGTGACGAGGTCGACGATCGAATCGCATTCCGGGGTCGCGTACTCGGGATGCGAACCGACGTCGAGGTAGAGCCGGGCGCCGTTGCGCAGGAAGACGTTGCTCGAGCGTCCCCACGAGACGACCCGCCGGAACAGGTACCGGGCGACCTCGTCCGGGCTGAGCCGGCGCTGCCCGTGGAACGTGCAGGTGACGCCGTACTCGTTCTCGAGTCCGAAGATCCGCCGTTCCATGCCTCCACATTACGGCGCGAAGTGCGGCCAGTTGCCGCAAGCTCGCCCGGCGCGGGCCGGCGGAGGAGTGTTCGGGCGCCTACGGTCGGGGATCGGCCGCGGTCAACAACGCCGCTCGGTCGGAGATCTTCGCCCGCTCACGGCCCTGGCTCGCTCCGAGTGCGAGCTCGGCCGCGTCGATCGCCTGCCAGCCGGACCAGAGCACGACGTGCACGTTCCGGCCGGCGAGCAGGCTCAGGATGTGCTCCGGAGCGCGGTCGGCGGCCTGCGGGACGGCGCCTTTCCCGGCGTCGTCCAGCAGCGAGGCGACGGTCTCCTTCGCGTCAGCCCGGTTCGTACCGATGACGCCGGTCGGACCCCGCTTGATCCAGCCTGCGACGTACTGGCCCGGCACGTGTGCGCCGTCCCGGACGACCCGGCCCTCGTCGTGCGGGACGATGCCGCGCCGCTGGTCGAACGGGAGCCCCTCGATCGGGACCCCCTTGTAGCCGACCGAGCGGAAGATCAGCTGCGCCGGCAGATCCTCCACCACGTCCGTGTCGGTCACGCCGCCGTTGCCGTCCAGCTCCGTGCGCCGCAGCCGGATCCCCTCCACCCGGTCGGCGCCGAGGATCGCCTCGGGCCGGGTCAGGAAGCGCAGGTGCAGCCGACGCGGGCGCCCTTCGGGCGGCCGCGTCGACCACTCGGTCAGCACGTCGAGGTTCCGGCGTAGCGCGTTGCTCTCGGCCAGGGCCAGCTCGCTCGCCGCGTCCATCGCCAGGTCCGCCGGATCGACGACGACGTCCGCGCCGGCGATCTCGCCCAGCTCGCGCAGTTCCTTCGTCGTGAACTTCGCCTGCGCGGCACCCCGGCGGCCGATCATGTAGATGTCCTCGATGTTGCTGCGGCGCAGCACGTCCAGGACGTGGTCGGGCATGTCGGTGACCGACAGTGCCTCGGCGGACTTCGCGAGCACCCGGGCCACGTCGACCGCGACGTTCCCGACGCCGATGACGACGGCCGAGCGCGCTTCGAGGGTGAACCGGTCGACCTGCGCGTCCGGATGGCCGCTGTACCAGGCGACGAACTCGGTGGCCGAGAAGCTGCCCGGCAGGTCTTCGCCGTCGACGTCGAGCCGCCGGTCGATCGCCGCGCCGGACGCGTGGATCACCGCGTCGTAATGCGTGCGCAGGTCCTCGAGGGTGAGGTCGGTGCCGACCTCGATGTTCCCGAGGAAACGCACCCCGCCCAACGCGAAGATGTTCTCCAGTGTCTTGATGACCGACTTGATCTTCTCGTGGTCCGGCGCGACCCCGTAGCGGACCAGCCCGTACGGACAGGGCAGGCGCTCGATGATGTCCACCTCTGCGGCACCGGCCTTGGCCAGCGCTTCGGTGGCGTACAACCCCGACGGTCCGGAACCGACGATCGCTACTCGTAGCACGTGCGCAGTCTGCCTTACGCCGGCGGTCAGGCGCTGGGGAGTCGGGCGGCGAGCGCCGTGCCCTGCAGCCGGCGGAACTTGCGACCGGCCCGGCTGCGGTCGAGCACCGCTACCTCGAGCGTGTCGGCACTCAGTTCCCGCGGCTCGCTGTTCGCAGCCGCCGTCGCGCCGGCGCTCAGGCCGGCGATCGCCGCGGCCAGCGCGTCGTCCAGCGGCTGGCCGCTGGAGTACGACGCGCCCAGTGACGCGTTGACCGCCTCCGCCTGGCCGCCGATCGCGACGAAACCGGTTTCGTCGGTGACCGTTCCGTCGTAGCTGAGCCGGTAGATCTGATCGGCCTCCGGGCTTTCGCCCACCTCCGCGACGACGACCTCGATCTCGTACGGCTTGTTGTGTTCCATGAAGATCGCGCCCAGGGTCTGTGCGAACGCGTTCGCCAGACCACGACCGGTCACGTCCCGGCGGTCGTAGGCGTAGCCGCGCATGTCGGCGTACCGGACGCCGGCGACGCGCAGGTTCTCGAACTCGTTGTACTTGCCGACCGCGGCGAAACCGATCCGGTCGTAGATCTCGCTGACCTTGTGCAGCGCGTTCGACGGGTTCTCGGCAACGAACAGGAGGCCGCCGTCGTAGGAGGTGACGACGACGCTGCGGCCGCGGGCGATGCCCTTGCGCGCGTACTCGGAGCGGTCGCGGACGAGCTGCTCCGGGCTGGCGTAGTACGGCATGGACACGTGCGTCAGCCTCCGGGGTTGAGCTGGCGGGCGGCGACGACGGCATCGACGACAGCGCCGACCTCCTCGTCGGGGACACGACGGAAACCGTCGGCGGTGATCACGGTGACGACCGGGAAGATCCGGCGGGTCAGGTCCGGGCCGCCGGTCGCCGAGTCGTCGTCGGCGGCGTCGTAGAGGGCGTCGATCGCGAGTCGGACGGCTTCTCCCGGGCTGACGCCGTCGGTGTAGCGCTTCTTCAGCGCTCCGCGGGCGAACACGCTGCCCGAGCCGACGGCGAAGAAACTGTGCTCCTCGTAACGGGCGCCGGTGACGTCGTAGGAGAAGATGCGGCCCTCGGCGGCGTCGAGGTCGTAGCCGGCGAACAACGGAACGACAGCCAGCCCCTGCATGGCCGCCGCCAAGTTGCCGCGGATCATCGTCGCGAGCCGGTTCGCCTTGCCGTCCAGGCTCAGCGTGTGGCCCTCGATCTTCTCGTAGTGCTCCAGCTCGACCTGGAACAGCCGGACCATCTCGATCGCCGGGCCGACCGCGCCGGCGATGCCGATCGCCGAGAACTCGTCGGCGGCGAACACCTTCTCGATGTCCCGCTGCGCGATGACGTTGCCCATCGTGGCTCGCCGGTCACCGGCCATCACGACACCACCCGCGCAGGTCACCCCGACGATCGTCGTGCCGTGCCGGATCGCGTCTGCCGGCACCACCGGCAACTCGCCGGCCGGCCGGCGCCCCGGCAGCAGCGACGGGTCGGCCTCGCGGAGGAAGTCGGCGAACGACGACGACCCGGGCGTCAGGAAATGGGCCGGGAGCTTGCCGTTCGGATGCGCGTGCTGCGCCATGTGTCCCCTCGTCGGATGTCTGGTCAGGCGGGCTTCGGTCGGGCGAAGATCGTGAACGGCTGGGCGGTCGGGGTCAGGGGCGGCCGGCGCTATTCGCCGCCCTTCTGGATGTAACCGCGGATGAACTCCTCCGCGTTCTCCTCCAGGACGTTGTCGATCTCGTCGAGCAGATCGTCGACATCCTCGGTGAGCTTCGCGTTGCGTTCGGCGACATCGGAGCCGGCCTCGGTCTCCGGCGATTCCTGCTCCGTCTGCGAACCCTTGCGGGTGGCGCGGCTCTGACCCCCCTCGTCGTGCGTGGGCATCGCTACCTCCTTCGGAACGGCAAGGTTCGCGGCTGGGAACTCCCGTCGGACCAAACACAACATCGATCGGATCCAACCTTATGCCTGGGCCCGACCACCGGGCCGTGATGACCCGGATTCGCCCTATACAGCCGGGGATTGACACGAGCCTCGGCACCTGCTCGACTCGACTGCGCTCAGTCACGTCGACGTGAGGAGTCGCACATGGGTCGCTGGTTCGCCTCTCGTCAACGGAGGGCTCTACTGACCGTGGCGGTGGTCGCGGTCTTTGCGGGCGTGGTGGGCTGCGGGTCGTCGAAGTCCGCCGGGGCGCCCGCCGGCGGGACCGGCGGCGCAAGCAGCCAAGCGCCAGGTCCGACGATCAACATCGGCGTCCTCGGCGCGTTCTCGGGCGCGCTCGGGACCTCGGGCATCCCCCTCAAGGACGCGGTTCTGGCCTGGGTGCAGACGGCGAACGCCGCCGGGGGCATCAACGGCCACCCGGTCAAGGCATTCGTGGAGGATGACAAGGGAGACCCGGCCGCCTCGGCACAGGCCCTGCGGAGCCTCGTGGAGACCGACCACATCGTCGCGCTCGTCGGCGTCTCCGCCTACGGCACGGAACAGGTGTGGGCCGACTACCTGCAGGCACACAACGTGCCCGTGGTCGGCGGAGTCCAAGGGACCAACATCTGGAACACGAACCCGCTGTACTACGGCACGTCCCTGGGCCTGGTGATCAAGGCTCAGCAATACCTGCTCAACCCGAAGGCGCTCGGAGCAAAGAAGGTGTGGGCGTTCTACTGCGCCGAGATCGTGACCTGCGCCCAGTCCGCCGACCAGGTGAAGGCTCAGGCGGCCACCGTCGGTGTCGGTTTCGCCGGCAGCGTCGCGGTGAGCGCCTCCGGTGCCAACTACGCCGCGGTGTGCTTGCAGGCGAAGAACAGCGGGGCGGACGCGGTCGACAACATCCTGCCGCCCTCGGACTTCGACCGGGTGATCAGCGCGTGCCACCAGCAGGGCTACGATCCGATCTGGGCGGCAAACGCGTCTGCGATGACGTCTGACACCCTCAAACAGCCCTACCTGCAGGGCAAGATGGTCAACTACCTCTCCTCCTTCCCGGTCGACGCTCCCGCGGCTGCCGAATTCGTCGCCGCGATGGGCGAGTACTACCCGGACGTCGACCTCAACACCACCCAGGGGCAGGCGGCCTGGGCCGGCGCCGTGTTGTTCAAGACCGCGCTGAAGAGCATCACGCCGACGGCGACCGTCACCTCGACAGATGTCGTCAACGGCTTGAACTCGATCAAGAACGACGACCTCGGCGGTCTGCTGCCGCAGCCGGTCACCTTCCAGGCCGGGGTTCCGCATGCCCCGCTGACGTGCACCTTCACCGCGAAGCTTCTCAACCAGAAACTGGTGGGCGACAAGCAGCCCTTGTGCGCCGTCGGTCAGTGAACCTATAGGTAATATCGCCAGCGATAGCCGCGAAACGTGAAGGTCGCGAAGCTCCGACGACGGAGGCTCATGATGACGAACAAGATCCAGGCTGTCCCCCTCACCTCCAGCGTCGCCGCTCGTATCGAGGGCATCGACCTTCGCGGCGAGGTGAGCGCCTCGGAGATCGAGCAGGTCCGTGAGGCGTTGTGGAAGCACTCGGTCCTGGTGTTCGAAGGCCAGAACCTGACTGCCGTCGAACACCTCCGGCTGACCGGATTCTTCGGCGTGGTCCAGCCGTATGAGGTCTTCAGCTTCCTCGGCGAGACGAACCCGGGGGTCGCGGTCGACCCGGACAACGGTGGCTTCGTCGGCGAGGACGGGAAGGCGGCGGCGCGCGTGGTCAACTTCGAGCGGCGGCCCAAGGTCAAGACGGCCAACGACCATCCGCGCATCTCGGAGTTCCCGGACTGGCACACGGATTCGTCGTTCATGAAGCGGCTGCCGCAGGCCGCGGCGCTCCGCGCGGAGATCGTCCCGCCCGTGGGGGGCGACACCTCCTTCGCGAGCATGTGTGCGGCTTACGACGCGCTGTCGCCGACGATGCAGGACTGGCTCAAAGACGCCAGGGCGATCCACGCCTACCCGCCGGACTACAAGAATTCGATTCAACCCTGGCAGTACGGCGAGGACGCGGAAGAGCGTTTCGACGCCGAGTATCAGCCCCGCGAGCACCCCGTCGTCATCGAGCATCCCGAAAGTCGCCGGAAGGCGCTGTTCGTCAATCCGGTCTACACGATTCGGATGGTCGGGATGACCGATCGGGAGAGCGAGCACATGCTCCGCCTCCTTTTCATCCACATGACGTCGTCCGAGTTCGTCTACCGGCACCACTGGACGCAACCGGGCGACATCGTCGTGTGGGACGAGATGGCCTGCATGCACCTGGCGCCGACCGACTTCGACCCGCATCCGCGACGCTTGGTCCGGCTGACTTCCGGAAGTGTCGCCCCGACGGCGCCGGCTGCCGCGGAGCCCGTGCTGGTCAGCTGACGGGCTGATCGGGCCGCTTCAGCGGATAGCCATCGCGTTCGCCGGAGATCCGGCGCCGCCCGGAATCCACAGCGGCACGGCGACGAACAGGAAATCCCACCGCCGGTCGGCCGCGGCAGCCTCCGCCAACGTGCCGAAATAGAGCAGCTCCCCGAACAACATGCCCAGATTGCGCAGCATACGGACGTGCGCGCTGTCCATGGGACGCCCGATGGGCATGGCTTCCACCCCAGGGTTGTCCCCTGCGACGGCCGCCCACCGGGCGGCGTGCGCGAGTTCGGTGTGCTCCGGGGAGATGCCTGGCGCGGACTGAAAGGTCCCGTCCGGCGCCAGGCCCATGGCCTGTCGTTCGTCGTCGGCGGCCGACAGGTACTTCTCGGCCCAGCCGGTCCGGAAACACACGATGTCACCCGGTTGCGGCTCGAGGCCTTCATGCTGGATGCATGCCTGGGTGATCTCCGGTGTGCAGACGAAATCCAGCGGCAACGCGTCTGGACTTCCCCCGGACACCATCCGCGCGATGTCGAGAAGCACACCGCGCCCGGCGATTCCGACTTGCGCCACCTTGTCGATACCCAGGCGGCTCGCATGCCCCGACTCGTCGACGACATCTCGGGTGACCCCGTTGTAGAACGGCCCGTCGACTCCCTCTTCGTCGGCTCCGACGTGGATCAGCGCGTCCCATTGCGACGAACCCTGCGTGGCGAACGTGACCTGGTCGTCGTTGGATACCAAGCCCTTTCCGTGATTGGTCACCAGGTTGCGCCGGAAGGAGCGCTTTTCGTAGGGCGCGGCGCTGGGCTTGAACATCGGACCGCCGGTCGCCGACCTCGGCAGGTCCAGCGGCAGGTTGAGGGGGTGTCTTTCACCCGTGACGACCGATCGGATGCCGCGCAACACCGCCTCGGGAGTCAGGTAATTCAACGTGCCCAGGTCGTCGTCGTCGCCGAACGCTCCCCAATTGTTCGGTGTCGCCGGGATCGAGACGGTCATTCGCATCCTTCCTTTTCCGCGCCCCCGACATTGCTCGGGCAGGACACTGATGAGCGGGGTCGGGGTGCGCTCGACACGGCGCACCGGAACACGCTATCGGGTGATGGCTTGGACGAGCTGGGTGGCGGTGTCGCAGCGGTCCAGCAACGCGCCGACGATCGCCTTGGTACCGCGGAGCGGCTCCAACGTCGGGACGCGCTGCAGCGAATCGCGGCCGACGTCGAAGATCACGCTGTCCCACGACGCGGCGGCGACCGAGGCGGCGTACTTCTCCAGGCAACGGCCGCGGAAGTAGGCGCGGGTGTCCTCCGGGGGGTTGGTCACGGCGGACTCGACGTCGGCGGTCGGGATCAACGTCTGCATCGCGCCGCGGGCGACGAGCCGGTTGTACAGCCCCCGGTCCTGCCGTACGTCCGAGTACTGCAGGTCGACGAGGTGCAGCTTGGCCGCGTCCCAGCCCAGGTTCTCCCGTTCGCGGTAGCCCTCGAGAAGAGCCAGCTTGGCGACCCAGTCCAGCTCGGTGCGCAGTTGCATCGGGTCGTCGCCGAGGCGCAGCAGCACCGACTCCCAGCGGGCCAGCACGTCCTTGGTCTGCGGGTCGGCGTCGCTGCCGTAGCGGTTCTCGGCGTACTTGCGGGCCTGCTCGAGGATCTCCGACTGGATTTGCAGGGCGGTGAGCGTGCGTCCGTCCCGCATCCGGATCGGCTGCCGCAACGACACGTCGTAGGACACCTCGCGGACCGCGGCGACCGGGGCCTCGATGGCGAGGTCGAGCCCGCTGTCACGCAGCCAGCCGTCCTCGATCATCGACAGGACCAGCGACGTCGTACCGACCTTGAGATAGGTGGCGATCTCGCTCATGTTCGCGTCGCCGATGATCACGTGCAGCCGGCGGTAGCGGTCGGGGTCGGCGTGCGGTTCGTCGCGGGTGTTGATGATCGGCCGTTTGAGGGTGGTCTCCAGACCGACTTCGACTTCGAAGAAGTCGGCGCGTTGGGAGAGCTGGAAGCCGTGGGCGCGGCCGTCGGCGCCGAGCCCGACCCGGCCGGCGCCGCAGAAGACCTGGCGGGACACGAAGAACGGTGTCAGGTAGCGCACGACGTCGGCGAAGGGAGTCGCCCGGTTCATCAGGTAGTTCTCGTGGGTGCCGTAGGAGGCGCCCTTGCCGTCGGTGTTGTTCTTGTAGAGCTGCAGCGCGGCGGTGCCCGGAACTGACAGTGCGCGCCGGGCCGCCTCTTCCATCACCCGCTCCCCCGCCTTGTCCCAGCGGACGGTGTCGAGCGGGTTCGTGGTCTCGGGTGCCGAGTACTCGGGGTGCGCGTGGTCGACGTAGAACCGGGCGCCGTTGGTGAGGATCACGTTCGCGAGGCCGAGTTCCTCGTCGTTCGCGGGTGCGTCGAGGTTGCCGCGGTTCACGTCCAGTTCGAACCCGCGGGCGTCCCGCATCGGGTTCTCTTCCTCGAAGTCCCAGCGCGCCTTCCCGTTGCCTCGCTGCATCCCGCTGGCGTACGAGTTGACGACCAGCGAGCTTGCGGTCATGTGGTTCGCGCCCGGCTGGGAGGGCACCGAGACGCCGTACTCCGTCTCGATGCCGACAACGCGTCGTACCGTCATGAATCTCTCCCTGGCCGAATCGCGGGCACGCGGCCCAACCGATCAAGCCGCGCACGACCGTCAGCTCGAAGAACCGAAGAGGACGACCTCACGGACATCGTCGACCCGGCCGGCCTCGGCTGCCCGTGGGCCGGCCGACGGCTAACTCCACCCGCCGGCTATCCCCAACTCTCGTAGACCTCGACGTCGAACAGCCGTCGTTTGGGCGATTGGGTCTGCTGGCTGAGCGCGTCGTCGACGCCCCACGCGTCCGGCGCGGTCGGCGGTTCGACGTAGTAGTTGCTCCAGATCCGCAGCAGGTGCCGGCGTTGCGCCGGGTCGTCGTGGTCCTCGAAAGCGGTCCGGCCGTGCCAGGTGATCGAGTTGTCCAGCACCTGCACGTCACCGGGCCGGAAGTGCATGTCGAGCGACAGCTCGTCGTCGCGGTTCTTCTGGATGTCGTCGATGAAGTCGAGGACCTCGGCCTGCTTCGCCGAGAACCGGGGGCAGTCCGGGAACTGCTCTTGGGCCACCCGGGCGCGTCCGCCCAGCCCGCGGGTGCGCAGGCGCCCGCCGAACCAGCTGTAGTAGTACGACCAGAAGTACGGCAGCTGACCTTCCGGTTGCTCACCGACCCAGGTGTAGTAGAACGGCTCGTTGTACAACGTCTCCAACAGGTCAGGCCGTTCGGCCTGGATGATGTTGTGCACGGTCACCGCGCTCATGATCTTGCTCACGCCGCCGCTCTTCGCCGGATGGATGCACAGCAGGCTGACCAGGTCGGCGTTGTCGCTGTGGTATTCCTGGGCGTAGTTCTTCTGGTAGCCGCGCGTCGCCCCCACTTCGTTGCGTACGTGGTCCACCAGGTCGTTCTTGGAGGTCTGCGCGATCGGCAATCCCACATAGGTCAACGCCCCGAAATACATCAACCGGACGTCCTCGATCGGATGATCGGTCGGGAATCCGCGCATCAACACGAAACCCAGGTCCTCGGAAAGGTCGCGCGAGAACCGCTTCAGCTTCGGGCCGAGGGTGGGCAGGATGAACGTCCGCGGCGACACCCGCTCCAACGGGAGGTTCGCTTGCTTGACGTGGTCCAGCGCCGCGTGCAACTCATCGACGTCCCGCGAGGTCAGCTCATAAAGCCACCGCCCGGTGTTTTCTTGAAGCTCCGGACCCTTCCACGCTCCGATTTCGACTGGACCGCTCGGCATCCTGGCCATAGGAACTCCATCCTGCTTCGGGCAACATCGGGTCGGGGCCATATCGCCCCGCGACAAACCCGATGATAGAGCGCAACCTTGCCGCTCGCCATCAGCGGACGCCGCTCTACAGGTATTGGCCGGTGCCTGCGACGGTGTCGATGTGCCGCCCGGCCTCGGTGCCCTTCGACCCGGTGATCAGGGTGCGGATGTAGACGATCCGCTCGCCCTTCTTACCCGAGATCCGAGCCCAGTCGTCCGGGTTCGTGGTGTTGGGAAGGTCCTCGTTCTCCTTGAACTCGTCCACGCAGGCGGCCAGCAGGTGGGACACCCGCAGACCTTTGGCGCCGGGGGCACTGCCCGCGTCCAGGAAGTCCTTGATCGCCATCTTCTTCGCCCGGTCGACGATGTTCTGGATCATCGCGCCCGAGTTGAAGTCCTTGAAGTAGAGGACTTCCTTGTCCCCGTTGGCGTAGGTGACCTCGAGGAACCGGTTCTCGTCGACCTCCGCGTACATCCGCTCGACGGCTCGCTGGATCATCTGCGCCACAGTGGCTTCGCGGCTGCCGCCGTTCTCGGCGACGTCGTCGGGGTGCAGCGGCAGGTGCTCGTTGATGTAGATCGAGAAGATGTCCCGCGCCGACTCGGCGTCCGGCCGTTCGATCTTGATCTTCACGTCGAGCCGCCCCGGGCGCAGGATCGCCGGGTCGATCATGTCCTCGCGGTTCGAGGCGCCGATGACGATCACGTTCTCGAGGCTTTCGACGCCGTCGATCTCGGACAGCAGCTGCGGGACGATCGTCGTCTCGACGTCCGACGAGACACCGGAGCCGCGGGTACGGAAGATCGAGTCCATCTCGTCGAAGAACACGATCACCGGCGTTCCCTCGGACGCCTTCTCCCGGGCCCGTTGGAAGATCAGCCGGATGTGCCGCTCGGTCTCCCCCACGTACTTGTTGAGCAGCTCGGGTCCTTTGATGTTCAAGAAGAACGCGCGACCGTCGGCGTTGCCGGTGACCTCGGCGACCTTCTTGGCCAGTGAGTTCGCGACCGCCTTCGCGATGAGCGTCTTCCCGCAGCCGGGTGGGCCGTACAGCAGTACACCCTTCGGCGGCCGCAGCGCGTGCTCCCGGAACAGGTCGGCGTGCAGGTACGGCAGCTCGATCGCGTCGCGGATCATCTCGATCTGCTCGGCGAGGCCCCCGATCTGGGAGTAGTCGATGTCGGGGACCTCTTCGAGGACGAGTTCCTCGACTTCGGACTTCGGGATCCGCTCGTAGGCCCAGCCGGAACGGTTCTCGACCAGGAGCGAGTCACCCGACTTCAGCGGCGTGCCCCGCAGCGAGTCGGCGAGAAGGACGACCCGCTCCTCGTCGGTGTGGTTCAGGACGAGCACGCGTTCCCCGTCGTCCAAGAGTTCCTTGATCATCATCACGTCGCCCTGGCGCTCGAACGCGAGGGCCTCGACCACGTTCATCGCCTCGTTGAGCATGACCTCCTGCCCCTTGCGGAGGTCCTCGGCGGTGATCGACGGCGAGACGTTCACCCGAAGCTTGCGGCCGCCGGTGAAGATGTCGACCGTGCCGTCTCCGCGGGAACCCAGGAACACGCCGTAGCCGGACGGGGGTTGGGCGAGCCGGTCGACCTCCTCCTTGAGCGCCACGATCTGTTCGCGCGCCTCCCGAAGGGTGCCGACGAGTTTGTCGTTCTGGGCGCCGGCGGAAGCCAGGTGCTGCTGGGTCTCCGACAGCCGCGCCTCGAGCGCCCGCAGGTGCCGAGGCGACTCGTGCAGCCGGCGGCGAAGCACCGAGATCTCTTCTTCCAGGAACGTGACCTGCGCGCGCAGATCGGACTCGAAACGAGCGTCGGAACGAGCGTCGGAACGAGCGTCGTCCTTGGGGTGCACCCCCCGGCTCTGGTTCGCGCTGGAACCCGAGTCGTCGGACACGTCGACCACCTCCCCAGCCGGGGCCTGGGACCGCGTGACGGCGGTCCGGCTACGTCCGATTCACCCTAACCCGCGTGGGGGTTCTGGTCGCCGACGTTCCCGCGTGGCAAGTCTGAATAACTCCTCGGGGTCGAGGGCGATCGATCACGGTGACTCGGTTGCTCCTGTCGCGGTGGCGCCGGTCTTCCCGAACACGGTCTCGGTCGAGGTGACGCGACCGGCGTGCCAGAAACCCAGGCCGGTCAACACGAGCAGGACACCGGCCGCGGCGAACGAGCAGATCGCGGCGATCCCGGCGATGGTGGCCATCGTGTCGAACGCGTACGCGTTCAACAGCAGACCGCGCAGCGTCTCGCCCTTGAACATCGTCTCCACCTGCGCGGCGAGCTTGGTGTCGGTGGGATCGGCCTGCGCCGCGCTCGAAAGCTGGGCGTAGGTCTTGCCGCCGCCGATCTGCGCCAGGTGTACGGCGATGAAGTGATCGGCGTAGGTCTGCGCCTGCTTGCCGTTCGCGAGCTGCTGCCCGCCGTAGCGGCGCATCGCGGCGAACTCGGGTCCCGCGACCGCCGGGCTGTCCTTGGCCGGGAAGAATATCTGTTGCTGGACCAGCTGGGTGCGTACCTGGTCGTGGACGAAGCCGTGCGCCCAGGTGAGGAGCGAGCCGGCCACGATCAACGTGGCGGCCAGCAGCAGCCCGATCGAGCTGATCAGACGGTCGAAACTCTTGCGGCGCATCGTGCGTCTCCCTCGGATCCTCTTGCCGGCGCGGTTGGCCGGGCTCGGTTTCGATCCTTCGCCGCGACGCGCCGTCGGGATATCGGCCGAAAGTCCCGGATCGGGCGCGTGGGCCTGTCCTGGCCCGCTGAAGCGGGCGGAATCGGGTCCGCGACGTACGATCGGAACGTGCCGGCGACCACTCTCCCCCCCGCGCAAGTGCTCCCAGCCGGGATCGGCGACGCGGTGTTGGAGGTTTCCGTCGATCAGGGGCTGTGCACCGGCGACGGGTTGTGCGTGACCTATGCCCCGGAGATCTTCGAGTTCGACATCGACGGGCTCGCCTACGTCAAGGACGAATCCGGCGCCCTGAAGCAGGAGCCCGGCGCCCGGGTCGTCGTGCCGGAGAACTTACGGCTCGACGTGCTGAACTCGGCGGAGGGATGCCCCGGCGAGTGCATTCACGTCGCCCGGCGCGGCACCGACGAGTGGGTTGGTGGGCCGAGGTCGGCCGGCGGGCGGTCGTGACGGCCTTCGGCCCGGGTGGCGAAGTCTGGGCCGGACCGGATCAGGCCGACGGCTCGCCGGTGTGATCCGGTCGCGCTCCCTTCGCGGGGCGGCGGCGGCGCGGAGGGGCGATCACCCCTGGGGCCAGTCGGCGTGAGGTGAGCAGGAAGCCGGTGTGGCCGATCATGCGGTGTTCGGGTCGTACCGCGAGGCCGTCGACGTGCCAGCCGCGGACCATCGACTCCCAGGGCACCGGTTCGGTCCAGCCGCCGGCTTCGCGCAGGCTCTCGACGGTCCGGGACAATTGCGTGGTCGTCGCGACGTAGACGCACAGGACGCCACCCGGCACCAGCGCCGCCGCGACGACGTCCAGCACCTCCCATGGCGAGAGCATGTCCAAGACGGCGCGGTCGGCCACCAGGTCGCCGAGCTCGGCGCCGGACTCGGCCAGGTCTCCTTGGCGCAACGACCAGGTGCCGGGCACGCCGCCGAAGAACCGGCCGACGTTGGCGCGCGCCACCGCCGCGAATTCCGGCCGCCGCTCGTACGAGATCAACGACCCTTGCGGCCCGACCGCCCGGAGCAATGCGCAGGACAGCGCCCCGGATCCGGCGCCGGCTTCCAGGACACGTGCCCCCGGGAAGATGTCGGCGTAACCGACGATCGCCGCCAGGTCCTTCGGGTAGACGACGGTCGCGCCCCGTGGCATCGACAGGACGAAGTCGTGCAACAGCGGCCGAAGCGCCAGGTACGGCGTTCCGTTGGTGCTGGTCACGACGCTGCCCTCCGCGGCCCCGATCAGGTCGTCGTGCGCGAGGGCGCCCCGGTGCGTGTGGAACTGCCTGCCTGGTTCGAGGACGACGGTGTGCAGGTTCCCCCTCGGATCGCTGAGCTGGACGCTGTCGCCAGCTTCGAACTCGCCGGTAGCAGTGATCGGTGCGTTCACGCCCGGGAGGCTACGGGGTGTTCGCGTCCGCGGCGATTCGAAGACGGCTCGCCGGCGACGACCCGGGGCCGGCGACGTTCAGGAGCGGTTCAGTGCCGCGGCGACATCAGCGGTCCGCAGCACACCGACCAGATGCTCGCCATCCATGACGACGTGTTCGCGCGGTCCGTCGCGGCGCAGGGCGTCGAGCAGCGCCTCACCACGCAGGTGCGCGTCGAGTGGCACCGCCGGTCGCAGCACGCTCGACAACGGCACCCAGGGGCGTTGCTGGGGGGGTACCTGCGCGAGCAGCACCTCGGACAGCACGTGGTCCGGGCGGTCCGGGCTGCCGTAGACCACGGCCGTACGCCCACCGGCAGCTGCCCGGCGAAGCGCTTCGGCGAGCGGCAGGTCCTCGCCGACCAGGTATGCGGGGCGGGCCAGCGACCCCGCCACGACATGCGGGAGCCGGCGGGCGATCGAGGCGGCCCGAAGTGCCTGCTGCGCCTGCAGCGCGATGAACACCGCGATGAGCAACGTGAACAGGCCGTAGTCCCCGCCGTAACGGGATTCGGAGAGCGCGATCAGCGCGGTGCCCGCCGCGGTGAGCAGTCCCCCGTATCCGGCGACCTTCAGACCGGTGATCTTGTCCCCGGTCAGCGCCCACACCCCGGCGCGCACGATCTGTCCGCCGTCGAGCGGCAGTCCGGGAAGCAGGTTGTATGCCGCGAGCATCGCGTTGGCGGCGGCAAGTCGCAGGCCGAACTCGTGCGGGATGGTGCCGATGTCCGTCTGGGTCCACACGATCGCGGCGACGCCGCCGAGCAGCAGGTTCACCAGCGGGCCGGCCACCGAGAGCAAGTATTGGCCGCGGGCGTTGTCCGGCTCACGGCTCAGCGCGGTCGAACCGCCGAGCCCCCACAGATGCACCCCGGTCACCTCGACGCCCAGCGCCCGGCTCACCGCGGCGTGCGCCATCTCGTGCAACGCGACCGACGCGAGCAGCAGGATGCCGATGGCGCAGGAGATGACGTGAATCTGGCCGTCCGGGACCGTCGGCAAGTCTCGATGCAGAAGTGGGTCGAGCAGCACCGCGACGACGACGCCCAGGACGAGGAACGAGGGGTGGAGGTGGACCGGCACGCCCCACAACATGCGGGAGCGCCGCCTGGCGAACGGGCCGGCAGCCGGCGCGGTGGACTCCGGCTCGGTCACGTTCTCATGCTAGGTCGCCGGGTGCGGCTGACCGGTGGGCAAGAGCCACGTTGCCGCCGTTCTCGGGAGATTCTCGGAGACTAGGTGGGCTGCCGGGCCCGCAATGCGCCGATCGCCACGCCGTCGATGTCCTCCTCGAGGTGGAGCAGGTCGTAGGCGGCGACCGTGCAGGCCTCCTGCAACGCTTCCGCGGTGACCGCGGTCACCGCGACCCGCGCGCCGGCGCGCAGCACCGGCCGCAGCGCGGTCAGGACTCGGCTGCCGGGCAGCGCGGCGAAGGCGTTCGTGACGACGGCGGCCCGCAGGGCGCCGGGGATCCCCTCGTTCAGCGCGGCGGGTGGCGCGGCGATGACCACTCCGCTTCGCCCGGCGGCGGCCGCCGCCGGGCGAACCAGGTTCGCCCCGGGCGTCAGGTCCAGGACGACGGCGCCCGACCGGACGCCGCAGACGGCGAGCAGGGTGGCGACGACGTTCCGGGAGGGAGCTTGCGGCCGGATCTGCTGGGTGCGACGCAACGGGGTCGGAGCGGCGCGGTTCGGGCGTGCCGCCGGGGAGCTCGCCGCGGCGATCCGCGGCGAGCTCCGCCAAGGGGCGGCGCCGGCGCTGTCAGCCACGGTCACTCCGTTCTCCGGGGCCGGTGCGGGCCCCCTGTCGTTGCTCGTCGGGTCGGCCGTCGCGCGTGTCGGCCCGCAATGTCCGTGCCAGGTCCTACGGTGACGTCATGGCGACGCCGGTGCTGCACGAATCGATCGACGGGTCGATCGACGCATCGGTCGGTGGCTCGACGGAGGAACTGCCCGTCGACGGCACCGCCGCTGGTACGGCGGTTCCCTGTAGTCCCTCGACGGCCCTGGGCCCTGTCGATTCGTCCGAACGGGTGAATCCGGAGGAAGAAATTCGGGGACCGTCGCTGTCGCCGTCGCGGGCCTCGGACTTCAAGGCCTGTCCGCTGCGCTACCGGTTCCGGGTCATCGACCGCCTTCCGGAACCGCCTTCGGCGGAGGCGGCTCGCGGCACGCTCATCCACGCGGTGCTGGACGCGTTGTTCGATCTGCCTGCCGGCACCCGTGACCTCGCGACCGCCAAGCGGATGCTCGCCCCGGCCTGGACCGAACTGCAGGACGCCGAACCGGAGCTGGGCGTGCTGTTCGCGGCGACGGACGGGGAGGCCGACTGGCTGACCTCCGCTGAACGGTTGCTGGAGCGGTACTTCGCCCTCGAGGACCCGAACCGGATCGAACCCGCCGGGCGGGAGGAGCAGGTGTCGGTCGAGGTCGAGGGCGGCCTGCAGCTGCGCGGCATCATCGACCGTCTCGACGTCGCCGCGAACGGTGCGATCCGGGTCGTCGACTACAAGACCGGTCGGGCGCCGTCGGAGCTGTGGGAGGCAAAGGCACTTTTCCAGCTGAAGTTCTACGCGCTCGTCATCTGGAAGGTGCGCGGCGTCGTCCCGACGGTCCTGCAACTGCTCTACCTGGCTGACGAGCAGCGCCTGACGTATTCGCCGACCGAATCCGAACTGGTGGCGTTCGAGCGGCAGATCCAGTCGCTGTGGCGGGCGATCGAGCTGGCCCAGCGCACCGGTGACTTCCGGGCGAGCAAGGGACCGCTCTGCCGGTTCTGCGACCACCAGGAGCGTTGCCCGGAGTTCGGCGGAACGCCGCCGCCCTTCCCGTTGACGTTGGGTGCGTCGTGACGTTGCCACCCGAGTTCGATTCACCGATCGAACGCGACCGGCCGATCTCCCCTTCGGCCGTTGCTCAGGGCTTCGAGATCGGCACCGACGGCGTCTCCGCCGTCGTCGTCGGTTTCGACGGCACCGACCCCTCGCGGGACGCGCTGGCGTTCGCGGCGGGCGTCGCCCGGCGCAACGGCGGCCGCTTGATCGTCGTGTACGTCATTCATCCCGGCGTGATGACCGGGATGTCCCCGCAGGCGGCGGGAGTGGTGCACAGCAGCGCTATCGAGGAGTCGGAGAACCTGCGCGCCGAGATCGTCCCGATGCTGGCGGGGCTCGGCGTCCACCCGGGCTTCGTCGTCCGGGAGGGGGATGTCGCCCGGGAGATCGAGACGGTCGCGGCCGCGGAGCATGCCGACGCGATCGTGGTGGGCCGCTCCGCCTCCCGCGCACACGCGGTCATGGGTTCGGTTGCGTTGGCCTTGGTCAAGCACGCACAACGTCCGGTATGCGTGGTGCCCTGACCCGAATGACGCGCGACGCCCGCCGGTCAGCCGCCGGCCCGCGACGTCTCGGACGGGTCGACCGGCCAGGCGGAGAGCCATCGATACGACACGGCCTCGAGGCTGCCCGCCGCGCGCCAGCCGGGTTCGGCGGCGCCTGTTCCGGCGACCGACGGGCTGTAGACGACTCGGCAGCCCGCGGCTATTCCGGCCCGGCATCCTGTCGGCGTGTCCTCCAGGACGACGCAGGTCGTCGGGTCGACGTCCAGGTTCCGGGCGGCGGTCAGATATGGCTCCGGGTCCGGCTTGCCGTGCGCCACCTCGTCGCCGGCGACGGAGGCGGCGAACGGATGTCCGGGAATGCCCGCGAGGACCGCGTCCACGAGCACCCGATAGGAGCTGGAGACCAACGCCTGCGGCACCCCGGCGGTCCGGAGATCGTCGAGCAGGGCTCGTGCGCCGGGCCGGAGCGGGATCTTCTCGGCGAACAACTCGGTCATCCGGGCTAGCAACCACGCAGAGACCTCGCCGACGTCGGCGTCGCGGGCGGCCGGACCGGCCAGCGAGATCATCGTGGGGACGGCGACGTCCATCCGGTTGCCGACGATCGCGGCCTTCATCACCGGGGTGAACTCCAAGTCCCAGCGGGCGAACAGCTCCCGCTCCGCGACGGTCCAGATCGGCTCCGAGTCGACGAGCAACCCGTCCATGTCCCACAGCACCGCCGCCGGCGGGGTCGGGACGTCCGGCGGAAGCGCGTCGAACGTGACCCGCGGCCGGCGAAGAAGACCGCGCCACCAGGCGTAGCTCAACACCGAGGTGGTCGAGCCCGCGGCCGGGCCCGTTCCCCGATCCCAGGCTTTCGTCGTCATCGACTCCGAGCCTACGTGGGCGCACGTCACCACAGCGATCGATCGGTGCTCGAGATCCCACCGAAGGCGCCACCTGCCGCCCGGGGACCGTCCGAGATCGTTAGGGTTACGCCGTAGGTCGGCGTCGGACCAGGTCGCGGGGAACCGGCGAAGTCAACGGGAGGCGATTGTGGGGAGCTTCACCAGCGTCGTGGTCGGGACCGACGGTTCCGCATCCAGCCTCCGCGCGGTCGACCGGGCCGCTTCGCTGGCGAAGGATGCCGGCGCAACGCTGCACCTCGTGTCGGCGTACGCCCCGCTCTCCCAGCGTGACCGGGAACGCGCTGCCGAGGAACTCGGCGCGCGCGGCTATCTCGGTGACGGATCCGACGTCGCGGAGGGCGTGCTGCGCGTCGCCGCCGATCGGGCGGCCTCCGCCGGTGCGGACAGAGTCGAGCGGCACGCGCTACCGGGCAGCCCGGTCGACGTTCTGATCGAGGCGGCGAGAGACAACGCGGCCGACCTGCTCGTGGTCGGCAACCGCGGGCTGAACTCGCTGTCCGGGCGGATCCTCGGATCCGTTCCGCAGGATGTCGCGCACAAGGCGACCTGCGACGTTCTCATCGTCCACACCACGGACTGACGTCAGGCCGTTCCGATCGACGTTCCGGTCGCGGCTCGCGGGCTCCTCCGCGCCGTCCGTGGTCTGCTGCCCGCTTCTACCGCCGCTAGTGTGGAGGGGATGTCACAAGCGAACGCGAAACCGGTGGGAACCCTGCGGATTCCCCCGCTGCGCAACGCCCTGGTGATGGCGTCGTTCCAAGGGTGGAATGACGCCGGCAGCGCCGCCAGCGACGCGGTCGAGCACCTGGCCAAGGTGTGGAACGCCCGGTTCGTCGCCGAGATCGAAGGCGAGGACTACTACGACTTCCAGGTCAACCGGCCGACCGTCAACCTCGTCGAAGGAGTGACGCGCCGTGTCGAATGGCCGACCACGAAACTTTCGGTGGCGCATCCGCCGGAACTCGATCGTGACGTCCTGTTCGTGCACGGACTCGAGCCGAACATGCGGTGGCGCACCTTCTGCGCGGAGCTGATCGCGGCGTTCCAAGCCGCTGACGCGTCGCTCGTCGTCACGCTCGGGGCGTTGCTCGCCGACAGCCCGCACACCCGGCCGGTCCCTGTCAGCGGGGTTGCGTACGACGCGGCGACCGCACAACGGCTGGGCGTCGAACCGTCACGCTACGAGGGCCCGACCGGCATCGCCGGTGTGTTGCAGGACGCGGTGATCCGGGCCGGCATCCCCGCGCTTTCTCTGTGGGCCGCGGTCCCCCATTACGTCGCGCAGGCCCCGTCGCCGAAAGCGACGGTCGCGTTGCTGCGCAAGATCGAAGACTTGCTCGACGTGGCGGTCGACCTCGCCGACCTGGAGGAGCGGGCGCGCGCCTGGGAGCAGACCGTCAACGAACTGGCCGCCGAGGACGGTGAGATCGCCGAATACGTCCGCTCACTGGAGGAGCGGTCGGTCACCGACCTGCCGGAGGCCAGTGGCGAGGCGATCGCCCAGGAGTTCGAGCGTTTCCTACGTCGTCGCGGCCGCAACTAGTTGGACGGGCGCTACCCGTCGAGATCGACGCCCAGAAGGGAATCGGCGAGTGCCCGGATCAGCGCCGGCCCCCGGCGGTCGGTGCCGGAGCCGGCCGCGTCGGCGACCCATTCGTCCACCGCTCGCAGCGCCCGCGGTGTGTCGAGACCTTTCGCCAGCGCGGCGCGAACGGCGGTGAGCGTGGCCTCGGCAGGTGGTCCGGCGGAACGCCCGGTCGCCGCCCGCCAAGCGGCGAGCCGCGAATCGGCCCGCTTCAGGTCCGCGGGGGTCCACTCCCACGGCTGCCGGTGGTCGTGGGCGAGGAGTGCCAGCCGCACGGCCATCGGGTCCACCCCCGCTGCGCGGAGTGCGGAGACGAGCACCAGGTTGCCCCGGCTCTTGCTCATCTTGTGGCCCTCGAAACCGATCATCGCCTGGTGGACGTACGTCCGGGCGAACGGCCACGACGACGAGGCGACCGCGACGTGCGCCGCGCTCAACTCGTGGTGCGGGAACACGAGGTCTACTCCCCCGCCCTGGACGTCGATCGTGGTGCCGAGGAACTCGGCGGCGATCGCGGCGCATTCGATGTGCCAGCCAGGTCGACCCGGCCCGAAAGGCGACGGCCATGCGGGTTCGCCCGGACGTTCGGCTCGCCAGAGAAGCGCGTCGAGCGGGTTCTTCTTCGCCGCGCGATCAGGATCGCCGCCGTTCTCCCGGGACAGCGAGATCATCGTCGCCCGGTCCAGGTGGCTGATCTCGCCCAGTTGCTCGGCGCTGTCGACCGCGAAGTAGACGTCACCGTCCAGGACGTACGTCGCGCCCAGCTCGAGGAGCCGGTTGATCATGTCCAGCACCAGCGGGATGGACTCGACGGCGCCCACGTAGTGCTCGGGGGGCACCACCCGCAGCGCGGTCATGTCGGTGCGGAAAAGTTCGGTCTCCCGTTGGGCGACCGCGCGCCAGTCCTCGCCGGTCGCGCGGGCGCGTTCCAGCAGCGGGTCGTCGACGTCGGTCACGTTCTGGACGTAGCGAACCTGTTGTCCGCTGTCTCGCAGGGCGCGGCCGAGCACGTCGAACGTCACGTAGGTCGCGGCGTGACCAAGGTGGGTCGCGTCGTACGGCGTGATGCCGCAGACATACATCGTCACCGCCGGGCCGGCGTCCAGGGTCCGCAACGAACGGCTCGCGGTGTCGTGGACCTGGATGGGGAAACCTCGCCCCGGTAGCTCGCTTCGAGGGGGAGCCGACCAGGACCGCATGGGCCGCAGACTATCGGGGGCGTTCGGGCGGCATGCGAGAGGCGCTGTCCGCCGATCCGGCCGCGCGGATCGGCGATGCCCGGTGTGATGCTCGGTCGATGCCCGGGCATCACACCTAGTCGACGCCGAAAAGCCCGGTGCCGCCGGGCAACTGCTGCTGTGCCTCGCTCCACGCGGCGAGCGCTTCGCGGCCTTCGCCGAGAGCCGCGAAGATCTCCTCCGCGCGCTCGTACTCGCCCCGTTCGAACCACGCCTGGTGGATCCAGTGCGCCAGGCCGTGCCGTTCCTCGCGGGTCAACCCGTCCCAGGTCTCCCGCGCGGAGGGCGAGACGTCGAGGTGCCGGGCCAGGGGCTCTGGCAGGTCGGGTTCGCGGTCCGGGGTGTCCATGGTCGGAAACCGTACGCCGGGCGATCGACGGCCGCGCGCCGACTCGGCGAACCGTTCAGAACGGCGGCCACGGCACCGCCGGCCAGTCCGTCGGCGGTTGCGGGAAGACGCCTCGTTCGAGCAGGCGGCGTGTGCGATGCCAGGCCCGGTTGATCTCCCGGCCGGTCAGGTGTGGCTCCAACCGCCGACGGAGCACGCCGCCCGGGCCGATGCCGTCGGCGATGTGGGTCAGGACATCCAGTTCGTCGTCGGTGAACGGTTCGCCCCGCCAGCCCCACAGCACCGTTCGCAGCTTGTTCTCGACGTGGAAGGTCAGTCCGTGATCGCAGCCGTACAGATGGCCGTCCACCGTGGGAAGCAGGTGGCCGCCCTTACGGTCGGCGTTGTTGGCGACCGCGTCGAAGACCGCGATCCGGCGTAGCTCCGGAAGATCCGTGCGGATCAGCGCGCCCAGATCGACGGTCTCGTCGACGTCGACCCACAGTTGGACCATGCCGTCGCCGTACGGCCCGTTCCGCAAGACGGTGGGTGGGACGATCGCCCAGCCGGTCGTCTCCGACAGCAGGTAGGACGCGTACTCCCGGCCGGCCAGGGTGCCGTCCGGGAAGTCCCACAGCGGGCGCTCTCCCCGTACCGGCTTGTAGACGCACCGCGCGCTGACACCGTCGAGAGCCACGGTGCACAGCAGCGTCGCGTTCGAGGCGTCGACCAGGCGCCCCTCGACCTCGATCGTCCCGTCGCGCAGCAGGCGAACGGCGTCCGGGTCGCGGCGCGCGGCCGCACTGCTCAGCGCCGGTACCCGTTCATCCGCGGGCAGACGTGGCCGCCCGGATCCAGCGGGAGCCCGCAGAGCGGGCACGGTGGCCGGCCGGCGTCGACCACCCGAGCCGCTCGGGCCGCGAACGCGAGCGCCGCGTGCGGCGTGATGCGGACCCGCAGCGTGTCAGGGCCGTCGGCGGTGTTGTCGTCGAGCTCGGGCACTTGACCGTCGGTCGCCGCCTGGGCCTCGATGACGACCATTCCGTCGCCGACCTCGAACCCGAGCGCGAGCGCGGCCACCCGGAATTCCTCCTCGACGGGCGAGTCGAGCGGCGCGACGTCTTCGAGCTCCCGGGGAGGGCCGACCGGGACGTCGATGCCTTGCCGGCGCACCTCTTCCAGCAGCTGCCCGACCTTCTCCGCGAGCAGCGCGACCTGGCCCTTCTCGAGGACCACGCTGACGGTGCGACCGGTGCCGGTGGCCTGCAGGTAGAACGTCCGATCCCCGGGTTCGCCGACCGTGCCGGCGACGAACCGCTCCGGCGGATCGAAGACGAAGAGCTGACGCGGCATACGACAAACCCTATGCGGGAGCGGGTCCCGGCGGTTTCCGTCGGCGCCGCCCCGCGTCCGGATCCGTGCTAGCGCCCGCCCCCGACGGTGGCGTCGCTGGCCGTGCGCCGCCGCCGGCGCTTCGGCGGGACCAAGGCGCTGAGGTCGTCGCCGGTGTCGTTGACTTTGACCACGAACGGGCGCAGGTCGGTGTACTGGATGACGGTGGCCGAGCAGGTCCCGATCACGATGCGCTGGAACAGGTCGAGGTGCATGCCGAGGGCGTCGGCCACGATCGCTTTGATCACGTCCCCGTGACTGCATGCCAGCCAGATCGCGTTGGCGCCGTGCTCCGCGCCGATCCGCGCGTTCCAGTCCCGGACGGCGGCCACGGCGCGGGCCTGTACCCCGGCGAGCGACTCGCCGTCGGGGAAGATCGCGGCCGAAGGGTGGTTCTGCACCACCTTCCACATCGGGTCCTTCGCCAGCTCCTTCAGCGTCTTGCCGGTCCAGGCGCCGTAGCGGCACTCCCCGAACCGGTCGTCGACCGTGGCGCCGGCACCGTCGCGGGTAGCCAGGATCGGCGCGAGGGTGTCCAGGCACCGGTCGAGCGGGCTGGAGACGAACGCCGCGAACGGAATCGGCGCGAGCCGGCGGGCGAGTTCGGTTGCCTGTGCGCTGCCTTCGGCGTCGAGGTGCAGATCCGGCGTCCAACCGGCGAGAACCGGTCCGGTCAGCGGGGTGCGCCCATGGCGTACGAGCACCAGCGTCGTCACGCCCCGACCGTATCTTGACCGGGGCGGTGGCGCGTCGGTCCGGCGGGCCGGCCGAGCCGTAGGGTCGACGTCATGCGGATCCGGTCGTTCGGGACCTCGGGGCTGCGGGCTTCGGTGCTCGGCCTGGGCACCATGACGTGGGGCCGGCAGACCGCGGCGGAGGACGCCGCCGCGCAGTTCGACGCGTTCGTCGGTGCCGGAGGCACGCTCGTCGACAGCGCCGCCTCGTACGGGGACGGCGCCGCCGAGAGCGTCCTGGGCGAGATTCTCGCCGCCCGGTCCGCCCGCGACGACGTCGTGCTGTCGACCAAGGCCGGCGTCTCGCGCCGGGGTGGCACCCGGATCGTGGACGGATCCCGGCGGGCGCTGCTCGACGCGCTCGACGCGTCGCTGGCGCGGTTGCGGACGGATCACGTCGACCTCTGGCAGGTCCACGCCTGGGATCCGCAGGTTCGGGTCGAGGAGACCTGCGCCGCGCTCGACTTCGCCGTCGCCACCGGCCGGGCCCGGTACGTCGGGGTGAGCAACTACAGCGGCTGGCAGACCGCGACGGCCGCGGTCTGGCAGCGGGCGTGGCCGGGTCGGATTCCGCTGACCGCCAACCAGGTCGAGTACTCGTTGCTCCGGCGCCGGATCGAAGTCGAAACGATCCCCGCCTGCCTGCACCACGGGCTCGGCGTGCTCGCCTGGTCGCCGGCCGCCGGCGGGGTGCTCAGCGGCAAGTACCGCGGCGGCGTTCCGGCCGACTCCCGGGGGGCCGACGCGCAATGGCGTGACGGGGTCGCGGCGTACGGCGACCCGCGCAGCCGGCGCATCGTCGACGCCGTCGCGACGGCCGCCGACGGGCTGGGCGTCAGCCCGCTCACCGTCGCCGTCGGCTGGGTCCGGGACCGCCCGGGTGTCACCTCGGCCCTGATCGGGGCCCGGACCGCCGCGCAGTTGAAAACCACCCTCACCGCAGGCACTTTCGACCTTCCGTCCGAGATCCGTCAGGCGCTCGACGACGTGAGCGCTTGAGCGACGACCACGGGTCCACGGCGCTCGAGGAGTTCGCGAGGGCGGGCCTGTGGCCCGGCATGCCGCGGGCCGCGATCCCCAAGCTCGCCGGCGCCGGGATCAGCACCCCGGAGGACGCGACGGCCGAGCGGCTCGTCGGGCTTCCGGGCATCGGGCCGGCCACCGCGAACAAGCTCGTCAGCGGCATCGCCGAACGGATCGAGGCCTACGACGTCGCCGCGGTGCTGCACGGCTGCGGGCTCCCGGTCCGTGCCGCGTCCCGGCTGGCCCGGGAGATCGGACCCGGCGCCGGGCAGGCGCTGCGGACCGATCCGTGGCAGCTCCTGCGGGTTGCCGACCAGACGTTGCAGGACGCCGACCGGCTGGCCGCCTCGCTCGGCTTCCGTCGCGAGCATCCGACCCGTGGTCCGGCGGTCGTGTCGTTCCTGCTGCAGCGCTGCGCCGCCGACGGGCACACCGCGTGGCCGGCGGCCGAGGTCGGGAGCCGGGCCGCCGAGCGCGGCGTCCCGGACGTCGACGCCGCGCTGCGGGCCGCGGTCGCCTCCGGTGCGGTCGTCGAGGACGACGGGCTCCTGGCGCTCCAGCGGTACGCGCAGGCCGAGGAGTTGCTCGCCGAGGGGCTGGCCAGGCTCTGCTCGACCGCCCAGCCTTGGCCGGCCGAGCGGCGAAAGGCCGAGAAGGGCAGCCGGACCGACGCCGTCGAGGAGTCCTTCGACGGTCTGGACGAGGCCCAGCGGGCGGCCATCGACTTCGCCCTGCGACACGGCGTGAGCCTGCTCACCGGGGGCCCGGGAACCGGGAAGTCCCGCACGGTCGCCACACTGGTGGCTGCCGCCCAGGCGCGCGGCAAGTCGGTCGCGCTCGCCGCGCCCACGGGCCGAGCGGCCAAGCGGCTCGAAGAGCTGTCGAACGCGCCGGCCAGCACGTTGCACCGGCTGCTCGGGGCGCAGGGCACGACGGGAATCTTCAGCCGGGACGCCGACTGGCCACTGGAGGCCGACCTGGTCGTCGTCGACGAGACGTCGATGCTGGACACCGAACTCGCCGCGGCGCTCGTCGCCGCCTGCGCCGACGGCACACATCTGCTGTTCGTCGGCGACCCGGCGCAGCTGCCGAGCATCGGCGCCGGGCGGGTGTTCGGTGACCTGCTCGAATCGGGGGCTTTCCCGACGACCGAACTGCAGACGCTCTACCGGCAGGACGCGGGCGGCACGATCGCCCAGCTCGCCCGGGACGTCCGGGTCGGCGTCCTGCCGGCGGTCGACGACCCGACGCGCGAGGTGGTCGTCGTCCCGGCCCGGCATGCGGCGGACGCCGCGCACCGCGTCGCGCAACTCGTCACCGACTCCATTCCACGGGCGCTCGGAATCCCGGCGGGCGAGGTCCAGGTGGTGACCCCGGTGCATCGCGGGCCGGCCGGCACCCGGGCGTTGAACGAGGTGTTGAAAGCCCGGCTCAACCCCGGACCGGGGGCGCATCGAGGTTTCGATCCGGGCGACCGGGTGGTCGCGTTGGCGAATCGGGTGGACGCCGGGTTCACCAACGGCGAGGTCGGAACCGTTCTCGGCGTCGGCGAAGGGGGTGCCTTGCGGGTTGCGTTCAGCGCCGGCCCGATCGACGTTCCGCGGGACGCGGTAGTCGATCTGACGCTCGGTTTCGCGATCACCGTCCACCGGGCGCAGGGCAGTGAGTGGCCTGCCGTCGTCGTGGTCGTGCCGCCGGAGGCCGGGTCGATGTTGTCCCGCCCGCTGGTCTACACGGCGATGACCCGGGCGGCCCGGCATCTGTCGGTGGTCACGGCCGTCGGGCCCTCGCTCGCTCGCGCGATCGCCGCCGTCGACGCCGCGCCGCGGACGACGAGGTTACGGGCGATGCTCGCCGAGCTCCTGCCCGTACCCTGACCTGGTGACGGCCACGACCTCCCGGGGGACCCAAGGGGTGCCGCCGGTCGTCCCGCCCACGCCGACCGACCGGGAACCGGCCGAAGTCCCCGGCGTTCCGCTCGAACGGCGCTGGCCGACGCTCCTGGAGGCAGCGGTGATCGTGGCGCTCGTCGCCTCGATCGTGCTCCGGTTCGTCGCCACCGGCCCGCTGTGGCTCGACGAGTCGCTGTCCAACGAGATCGCCCGCCGGCCGCTGCCCGACCTGTTCTCCGCGCTGCGGCACGACGGTTCGCCGCCGCTGTACTACCTGCTGCTGCACGGGTGGATCGCCGTGTTCGGCGATTCGACGGTGGCGGTTCGGACGCTGAGTTCGGTGATCTCGCTGTTCGCGCTGCCGCTCTCCTGGGTGGTGGGCCGGGAGATCGGCGGGCGCCGGCTGGCGGTCCCGATGCTGCTCGTCACCGCCAGCACCCCGTACGCCCTGCGCTACGCGACCGAGACCCGGATGTACGAGCTGATCTTCGTCGAGGTCCTGCTCGCCGTCTGGGTCTACATCCGCGTCCGGCGGGCGCCTTCGCTCCCCCGCTACGCCGCGGTCACCCTGATCACCGCGGCCCTGGTCTACACCCACTACTGGTCGTTCTTCCTGCTCGTACCGGCCGCCGGGTGGCTGCTGGCGCGGCGGCAGTGGCGGGTCGTGGCCGCGATGCTGGCCAGCGTGGTGCTGTTCGCGCCGTGGCTGCCTTCGTTCTTCTTCCAGATCCGCAAGACCGGCACGCCGTGGGCCGACCCGGCGAACCTGCACGTCTTCAGCAGTGCGCTCACCCAGTGGGGCGGCACCGGCCAGGTCGGCTCGTTGCTGGCGATCGGGATGATCCCGCTGGCCTTCCTCGGCGCCACCGTCCTGGAACGTCCCGCGAACGGCCGCCCGCTACAGCTCGTCCCGACCGGCGTCCCGAGGGTCCGGATGCTCGCCGTGTTCGCCGCCGCGCCGCTGGTCGTGGTGATGATCCTGGGATCGGTGCTCAACACCGGCTTCGCGATCCGCTACACCGGGGTGGCGCTCCCGTTCTACCTGTTGCTGGTCGCGCGGGGACTGTCGGTCCTGCCCGGTCCCAACCTGCGAACCGTGGTCGTCTCGCTGGTCGTGTTCGGCGGTCTGTTCGTCGGTCAGGACGCGGCGGTCAGCACGCGCACGCAGGCCGGGGAGATCGCCCAGGCGCTGCGCGCTTCGGCTCGCCCCGGAGACGTCGTCGCCTACTGCCCCGACCAGCTCTCCCCGGCGGTGCATCGCCTGTTGCCCGCCTCGCTCGGCCTGAAAGAGATCGCGTACGCCGACCCGGCGGGGCCGGCGCTGGTCAATTGGGTCGACTACGCGAAACGGGTCTACGCGTTGCAGTCCGCGACGTTCGCCGAGCAGGTACTGCGGGCGGCCGGCCCCGGCCACGACGTCTGGTACGTCTCCCAGGACGGCTACCGAGTGTTCGGCGGCGACTGCGGTCAGGTCGCCAGCGTGCTGTCGGCGGAGCGTGGCGTCCCGACGATCGCCGTCGGGTCAAAGGGCAGCGTCTACGAGCATGCCTCGCTCGCCCGCTTCCCCCGCTCTTCGTGACTCCGCTCGGCGTTGCCGGGACGAGGCGACCAGCGCGATCGTGAACAGGCCCATCACCAGCGTGTAGTGGTTGAAGAACGACTGCTTGTTGAACACGTCCAACGCCAACTGCACCAGTCCGGAGCCCGCCGCGAAACCGGCCGCGTTCCTCGGTAGCCGCAACAAGGCGACCGCGTAGGCGAGCAGGCACACGGCGATCGTCACGCCGAAACCGAGGGTGACGCCGTGCCGGTCGGCGAAGGCGGCGACGTCCAGCCCCCGCCGCAGCACCGGGTAGTGGATGTTGAGCAGAACCGCGTCGTCCCACAGGTCGCGAGGTCCGGCGAGTAGCCACGGCAGCACGAGGACGAACCCCAGCGCGGTCGATTGCAGGGTCCGCCGCCACCCGAACGCCGGCCAGCACGCCGCGAGTGGCAGCAGCAGCACGATGTGCTGCTTGCTGGCGAGGGCGAGGGCGAGCGCCACCACCGCGAGGCCGTGGCGGCCCCGTTCGACGGCCGACACCATGATGGCCAGCAACGCGATGAGAAGCGGTTCGGTCCACGACTGTTGCAGCCCGAACGCGAACATCGGGTAGCTGGCGACCAGCAGCGGCAGGAAGGCGCTGTCCACCGCGCCACCCGCCGCGCTCCTTTTGCCGGCGAGCCGGCGCAGTACGACGGCGCTGACGACGGCCGCGACCCAGAGCCCGACGCGCACCTCGTGCGTCACCAGCCAGGCCGGCAGCAGCAGCACCGACGTCCACGGCAGGTACGGGTACTCGTCTTGCAGACCGTGCGACCCGGGCCAGGACTGCCGGTACATGTCCATGCCGTGGATCAGGCCGCGGGTCGAGTCGGTGAGGAGGAAGTGCACGTCGATCGGCGGGGTCGGCGTCGCGACGATCCGCAACAGCCCGGTGAGGGCGAGCAGGGCGAGTGCGGGCGCGAACAGCCGTCGCCGGCGGAGCGTCGCGAGAACCAGCGCCGCGGCGCCGAACGCGCACCCCCGGCTCAGCCAGTACCAGGTGCCGTGACCGTGGTTGGCCGGGCCGGCCTGGATCGCCGCGTCGACGACGAGGGCAGCACACGCGGCGAGCCCGATCCGGCGCGGCAAGCGCCACCTGGTGGCGCAGGCGGCGAACGCCAGCAGCAGCGCGCAGACCACCGCGGCCAAGGCGGTCGGTGTGTAGTCGCCGTGCCGCCGGGTGATACCGAACACGATTGCCGCCCACGCCAGCAGCAGGAGCCCGGTGTCAGGCTGGGCGAGCCGGTCACGGAATGGCATCGGTCAAGGATGCCCTGCCTCGCCAACGGGGCGTGAAGGTGAACGGATGCGACACTTCAGCTGTCCAGATTTCGAAACGGGAGGAGACCGGCGTGCCGGATCACCGGCCAGCTAGTGACGTCCAGCCGGCTGCGGCGGTGCCATCAGCGACCGACGACCCGCACGTCCTCGTCATCGGCGCCGGCCCGGCCGGGTTGACCGCGGCGTACGCGCTCACCAAGCGCGGGGCGAGGGCCACGGTTTTCGAGGGTGACGCGATGGTCGGGGGCATCTCGCGCACCGCCGAGCGGGACGGCTGGCGGTTCGACATCGGCGGGCATCGGTTCTTCACGAAGGTCGGCATGGTCTCGCGCCTGTGGCACGAGATCCTGCCCGACGAGCAGTTCCTGCTCCGCCCGCGGATGAGCCGGATCTACTACGGCGGGAAGCTCTACGACTACCCGTTGAAGGCCTCGAATGCCTTGCGCAACCTCGGCGTCGTCGAAGCCACGAAGTGCATCGCCTCGTACGTCGCCGCCCGGCTGCGGCCGCCGAAGGACCAGACGAACTACGAAGGATGGTTGGTCGCCCGTTTCGGCTGGCGGCTGTACCGGACGTTCTTCAAGACCTACACCGAGAAGGTCTGGGGGATGCCGGTCAGCGACATGCCGGCCGACTGGGCCGCGCAGCGGGTGAAGAGCCTGTCGCTGGCGAACGCGATCGTCAACGCACTGCTCCCGAAGCGCAACCAGAAGCAGATCACCTCCCTCATCGAGGAGTTCGAGTACCCGCGAACCGGTCCGGGTCTCATGTGGGATACCTGCCGCGACAAGGTCGTCGCCGCCGGTGGCGAGGTCGTCATGGAAACCAAGGTGAAGGCGGTTCACTGGGAGCCGGGACGCGGAGCCACCGGGGTGACCACGTTCGTGACCGGTGGGTACGGTCCGGGGGCCGGTGCGCCCGAGAGCAGTCGCACCGACGTCGGAGCCGAGGAGCGGCATTCGTGCGACGCGGTGATTTCCTCCATGCCGCTCTCGTCGCTGATCCGGGCGATGGATCCGCCGCCGCCGGCCGAGGTACTGGCCGCCGCGAACGGGCTGGCGTACCGCGACTTCCTGACGGTCGCGCTCGTCGTCCCCGAATCGGCCGGGTTCCCCGACAACTGGGTCTACGTCCACTCGCCGGAGGTGAAACTCGGCCGGATCCAGAACTTCGCTTCGTGGTCGCCGTACATGGTGAAGTCGGGACGTACCTGCCTCGGCCTCGAGTACTTCGTCAACGTCGGCGACGAGCTGTGGAACAGCCCCGACGAGGAGCTCATCGCGCTCGGCATCAAGGAACTCGTCGAACTGAACCTCGTCCAGGCCGACCAGGTCGAGCGCGGCTATGTCGTCCGGATGCCGAAGGCGTATCCGGTCTACGACTACACCTACCGGGCGAACGTCGACGTCATCCGCGGTTGGATCGCCGGCAACGCGCCGAACGTGCACCCGGTGGGCCGCAACGGCATGCACAAGTACAACAACCAGGACCACTCGATGGTGACCGCGCTGCTCAGCGTGGAGAACATCCTGGATGACGCGGGCCACGACGTGTGGGCCGTGAACGTCGAGGAGGACTACCACGAAGGGCACTGATCCGCGCGGCGTCGGCCCCCGGGCGGCCTCGGGCCTCGCGGGCGCGTCGGAGGTCTACGACGTCGACCGAGCGAAAGTGACGCGCTGGTCACGGTGAGTCGGTCGACTGCGGGCCGGTACGAGTACCAGCGGGTCTGGCTCCCTCACGACATCGGTCGGGAGGGAGCTCGGGTCGCCCTGTCGATTCACGCCGCGTACGGCGAATGGGAGCTGATGCGTTCGCGGGTCTACCCGGACGGCCGCCGCTGGGTCGAACTCCGTCGTCGCCACCGCCCCGGTCTCCCCGCTTACGTCAGCTTCTGACGGCCCGACGTCGACGCGCGTCCCGCAGCGATCCCGTGCCCAGCGGCCCGCCGCCTCCCGCAGCGATCCCGGTACTCCAGTCGACCGAAGAAATGGGGTCTTTTTCTCACCGTTCCGTCGGTCGATCGTCAAGTCCACGTTCGGTGAGCTGCCTTCATTCGGTCGACGACGGCATCGGGCTGCAGCCGGACGGTGAGCGCCGCGAACCGCAGAATACGTTCGCCCGCCAGAACGAGGTCGTCGTGGCGGAGCAGGTCGGCGGCGAACTGGTCGGAGTTCTCGTGCGCTGCCCCGTCGATCTCCATGGCCCACGTGCCGAAGTCGACATCCAGATATCGACGCCGACCTCCGACGACCCGCAGGGACTGTTGCCGTGGCCGAGGAATCCCGGCTCGACGTGCGAGCCGTACGGCATCGATCTCGGCAAAGCTTTCAGCACCGCCGGCTATGTCGGCGATGACCTGGCGCAACAGTCGCGCATGCCGAACGGGGCCCGCGCGCCCGAGCGCTCTGCGTAGGTCGTCGGCTCCCACCGCCCGCCGTTGCACGCCGCTGGCCAGAAGTCCTGCGGCGACGTCGGCTCGTGGAGCCCACGTCGCGGCGCTGACGAGCGATTCGGCGAGCGGCTGGCGTGGAAGCCCGCCGGCGCAGGCCATTTCGACCGCGTGCGCCGACTCGTGCACACGTACGCCGGGAAGCGGAGGGACGTTGCTGCGTTGCGGAACGAGGACGTGCGTCTTCCCGTCGTCCATCCGGCTCAAGCCGTACGACGTCGCGGCGCTGCGTCCCGCGAGAACAGCCGAGGTGCCGCCGTGCAGGACGCCGATCCACCATCGCTGGCGTGCGCTCGACGGACCGTTGTGCAGGACGACGACACGGTTGCCTCGCGGCTGCCACCGCCCCGAGGCAATCCGATTCCGCACGGCCCATCGATCGAAGCCGCATGCCCGTAGTTGGGCACGCGTGACCACGCCGTCCTGTGCGATGCCGAGTTTCCGTAGCGCTTGCGGGTCCATCCGCCCAGGCGACCACGCAAGGTGGTTGTGGATGGCCGGATCCTCCACATCGACCGAAGAAAGGTGGTGATTTGATCACCGTTTGTTCGGTCGATCGCGTTGGACGCGGCTACGTCGCGGCGAGGAATCGCGCCAACGTGCGGGCGCCGAAACGAAGGCCGTCCAGCGGGACACGTTCGTCGACGCCGTGGAACAGTGCCGCGAAGTCCAGATCGGCGGGGAGCTTCAGCGGCGAGAAGCCGAAACAGCGAATCCCGATGCTGCTGAACGACTTCGCGTCGGTGCCGCCGGAGAGCATGTATGGAACCGGTCGGGCGCCGGCATCCTCGGCTCGCAGCGCCGCGCCCATGGCGTCCACCAGCGCGCCGTCGAAGGGGGTCTCGACGGCGATGTCGCCGTGCGTCTCCTCGACCTCGATCCCCGGGCCGGCGAGCTCCCGGACGGTCGCGAGGAGTTTCTCGTGCTGGCCAGGCAGGAATCGGCCGTCGATCTGGGCGCTGGCGCTGCCCGGGATGACGTTCACCTTGTAGCCGGCGTCGAGCATCGTCGGGTTCGTGGTGTCGCGAAGCGTCGCGCCGATCATCTTGGCGAGCGAGCCGAGTTTGGCGATGAGGAGTTCGGGCTGGTCCGGGTCGAGTTCGACGCCCAGCACCTCGGATGCTTCGTCGAGGAATTGACGGACGGTGGACGTGATGTGCAGCGGGTGCTCGTAACGGCCGATCCGTGCGACGGCCTCGCACAACTGGGTGACCGCGTTGTCCTCGTGCACCATCGAGCCATGTCCGGCTCGGGCGTGTGCGGTGAGCCGTAGCCACGACATGCCCTTTTGCGCGGTCTCGATGAGGTAAAGCCTCAGGTCGTCGGAGACCGTGTACGAGAACCCGCCCACCTCGCCGATCGCCTCGGTGACGCCGTTGAACTCGTCGCGGTGGTTGTCGGCGAGGAACCGGGCGCCCAGGCCGCCGCCTGCCTCCTCGTCCGCGACGAACGCGAGCACGACGTCCCGCGGGGGTTTGATGGCGGTCGCTTGCCAACCGCCGGTGACCGCGAGGGTCATCGCGACCATGTCCTTCATGTCGACGGCACCCCGGCCCCAGAGCATGTCGTTGACGATCTCGCCGGAGAACGGCGGATACGTCCAGTCCCCCGCCAGGGCGGGGACGACATCGAGGTGACCGTGGATCAGCAGTGCGTCCCGGCCGCGATCCTCGCCGGCGACCCGGGCGAGCACGCTCGTGCGGCCCGGCTCGGACTCGTAGACCGTCGGTTCGAGCCCCATGTCGGTGAGCAGGGTCGCCACGTGCTCGGCGATCCGCCTCTCCCCCGTCCCCGGGTTCGTCGATTCGATCCGGATCAGGTCCCGGCACAGGTCGACGACCGAGGCTTCCGCGTGCTGGGCGACGGGCAGGAATGTGTCGGTCATGGTGTCTCCCGTCCTTGCTGTCTGGCGCGGCGGTCTCCAGCGTACGGGGGCCGTGTGATTCGCCTGGCGGCCGGTGTGCGAGGAGTCTCTGCAGGCGGTTAGACTCGACGGCCGCACCCCAGAACGGGGAGCACCCTCGTCCGGGTGGCGGAATGGCAGACGCGCTAGCTTGAGGTGCTAGTGCCCTTTATCGGGCGTGGGGGTTCAAGTCCCCCCTCGGACACGTCCAGGGACACACGCTTTGTCGGCGGTGGCCCTGATTGTTTTTTGAGCGTGGTTGTACTCGAGCCGTAGCCCGAGCGACGCGTAGATGGCGGTTTTCGTCGTCGGGTCCGCGGTGGGGAGGATGGCGGCGATGCCGCCGAGTTCGTCGAGTACTGCGGTCATCTGCGCTGGCGTCCACAGATCAGCGTGGTCGTGTTGGTTCAGGCGTGCGTGGAGCCCGTTCCGTTCGTCGGTGCGTCGTTGCAGCTGCTGGGTGAGGGCGCTCAGATCGCCGCCGGCCTCGATCGCCGCGAGGAGGTTGGCGATGCGCCGATCGAGCTCGCGAAGCTGCGCGTGGAGCGCTGCCTGGTCAGCTGAGTGCCTGTCGTCATCTTGGTGTTGGGTGAGGGCTTCGGGAGTCACCAGGCCAGCGAGCCACCGGTCGATCGATGGGGTAATCGCGTCTTCCCGGACGTAGAGCGATGTCGGGTGCCGGCAAGCTCGGTGGGGATCGCTCTAGTTGCCCGCAGGGTGCGGTGTTAGTGCCCTTTATCGCCCGCTTGTGAGGTGCATTGGTCCGAAACAAGCTCGGGTCCCTAGTCGCGTGACGAGTGCCCAACCTTGGCTGAGCCCCGTCCTCAGCTAGGGGCCGCTGTCTGCCGATAATCCGCTCAGGATGCCTGCGGAGCGGGAGGCGTAACGGTGGGATTCTCGGCGAAAGAGTTATCGGCTGCGCTGGCGCAGGATGAGTTGACGTTGCACTACCAGCCGTTGGTGGCGGCACATAGCGGGATGGTGGTCGGCGTCGAGGCGTTGGTGCGGTGGCAACACCCGCGTAGGGGTTTTCTCCTGCCGGACGTTTTTCTGCCGGCGTTGGAACGTAACCGGCTGATGGGTGGCCTGACTGAGTGGGTGATCGACCGGGCGCTCGCGCAGAGCGCAGCGTGGAGAGCGGTCGACCGTCACATCCCGGTGGCGGTGAACCTGTCCGCGACCCTGCTAGGAAACGCAACCGTCCCGGCACAGGTGCGTGACATTCTCGCCCGTCACGAGCTCCCGCCTCACCTGCTGACGTTGGAGATCACCGAGACAGCTTTGGTTGCCCATGCCAGTACCGCGAAGGCGATCGTCGCGGAGCTACGCGCCGCCGGCGTGAGGGTGTCGATCGACGATTTCGGCACCGGCTACACCTCCCTGGACATGCTGCGCGAGTATCCCGTCGACGAGATCAAGATCGACCGCACCTTCGTTTCGGCCATGCTGCACTCCTCGGCGGACGCCGCGATCGTCCGGGCCATCCTCGAACTGGGACACCGACTGGGTGCGGAGGTCTTAGCTGAGGGGGTGGAAAGCGAGCTGGCCGCGCGTCAACTCGCGGAACTGGGCTGCGACACCTTGCAGGGTTACCTGTTCGCCCGGCCGCTGCCCGCTGACGAACTGTTGCGGTTCGTCCAACGCACCGGCTCCGATCGGCGGCTCGGCGCGAATGGTCTGTTACCCGAGGGCACACCGCGGCCAGCCGTACATACCTCGGGGGCGGTTCCGGCACCATTGCCGGCGGATGAGGAAGACCGGTTGCGCGCTTTACTGCGCCTCGATGTGCTCGATACCGACAGCGACCCGGTTCTGGACGGTCTGACCTCGCTCGCCGCTGAGATGTGCGGCACTCAGACCGCGCTTCTTTCGTTCGTGGACCGGGACCGGCAATGGTTCAAAGCACGCATCGGCACAGATGTGCAGCAGACGCCTCGCGAACTGGCGTTCTGCGCGCACGCGATCCTCGACCCCGACCAAGTAATGGAGATCCCCGACGCGGCAGCGGACCTGCGCTTCGCTACTAACCCGCTCGTGGTGGACGAGCCCCACATCAGGTTTTATGCCGGTGCACCGCTGCTGGACTCCGAGCGGCACGCGCTGGGAACCCTGTGTGTGCTCGACCCGGCGCCCCGAACCTTGTCCGACCGGCAGCGCGGAGCGCTGCAAAAACTTTCCGCGATTGCCACCAGCTATCTGCAGGCCAGACACGCCGAACAGGTCATGCACCGACTGCGCGACGTGCAAGCCGCGCTCTCCCAGATGAGTTCAGAGGAAGACACCCCAGAGACAGCCTCCCTCGTGGTTACCGCTGCCCGGGACCTTCTCAAAGCGGACGGCACCTTGCTTGTCCGCCCCGAAGCGCGAGGCTCGGTGCTCTACCGGCCAGTCGCGATGAGCCTCGGCCGGCCCGAGTGGGCCCCGGCTACCGCTCGGCTCGTGCTCGACAGCCGGAAGGAGTCGGGTACTGCGCTGAGCGCGACGATCCGGACCCGCAAGTCTGTCTTTGTCGCGCGTGTTGACAACGACGGCCCCCAGGTCTCTTCCGACGTTGTGGAACTCGACGCCGCTACCACGCTGCACCTACCGATCCTGACTGACATCGGCGTCACCGCTGTGCTCATCGTGTGGTGGACAACGCCCCAACCGCCTCTGGACCCGACCGCCGAATCCACCGCAACGATGCTCGCCGCAGAACTGGGCAACACCCTCATGCGGATCAACGCGACAGCCGCGCTGCGCACCGCCGCCGATACCGATCCTCTCACCGGCCTGCTCAACCGCCGCGCCTTCGTCGACGCGCTGCATCACATCGAACCGGACACGGCACTTGTCATGATCGACCTCGATCACTTCAAGGACATCAACGACGCGGGCGGCCATCGAGCCGGCGACCAGGCGCTGAAAGCTTTCTCAGCCCAGCTCCGGGCGGCCGCGCGCAACGGGGATCACGTCTGCCGGTGGGGCGGGGAAGAATTCGCGGTCGCCCTCCCCGCCGCAGGCTGCGAGGGAGCAGAAGCCTTCCTGCGTCGGCTTCGGGAATCGTGGGCAACCAACGCGCCCGCCACGTTCTCCAGCGGATATGCCATCGTCGAACCCTCCGAGACACCGCTGTCCGCGCTCGACCGCGCCGATCACGCCGTGTACCGGGCAAAAGCCGCTGGCCGAGACCGAGACCTGTTCGCCGCATCCGGACCGACGCTAGAACGTTAGTAACCAGACGACAGTCAGTTGTTACCCAAGTCCTCCTGGACACCAATTTTGAACCGACCGTTCGCCCGAGTCGAACCCGGCCTGTCTGCGTCAGCACCCGGACCTGACAACGAGCGCGAGTACGCTCGCGATGCCACCGGAGCGTCGAGATAGACGAGGACGTCGCCATGACTGCTCGGATTCCCCTGTCGCCGGTGCTCGTCCTGATGGGGGTTTCGGGGTGCGGCAAGTCGACAGTTGCTGCGCTGCTTGCCGGCCGTCTCGGCTGGGACTTCGAGGAGGGCGATGACCTCCATCCGGCGGCGAACGTCGAAAAGATGGCAGCCGGGCACGCACTGAACGACGAGGATCGCGAGCCGTGGCTCGCCAGGATCGCTGACTGGATACGGCTGCACACCGACGAGTGCCAGCCCGGAATCATCACGTGCTCGGCGCTGAAGAAAAGTTACCGCGACGTCCTGCGCGGTGACGGCGTGGTCTTCGTCTACCTCGCGGGCACGCACGATCAGATCGCGGCGCGGCTAGCTGCCCGGCATGGTCATTTCATGCCTCCATCTCTTCTCGACTCGCAGTTCGCCGTGCTGGAACCGCCCACGCCGGACGAACGGTCCATCACGGTGGACATCTCCGCGAGCAGTCCCCTCCTCGTCGACGAGATCATCGATCGGCTGAATCTGCGATCGGCCGCGACGAGTGAACGCGAGTCCAGGGCGTGACGGCGACGCTGGCCGCCGCCACCAAACCGTGGATGGCGCACGACACCCGCCTGACCCTGGTCACCCTCGGCGGCATCGCGATCATCGTGCTGCTCATCGTCATCGTGAAGATGCACCCGTTCCTTGCCCTCATCGCCGGCTCGGCGTTCGTGGGGCTTGCGGGTGGCGTACCGCTGGCGAAGATCATTTCGAACTTCGAGACCGGCGTCGGCGCGACGCTGCAAGAGGTGGGGCTTCTCATCGCTCTGGGCGCCATGCTCGGCAAACTGCTTGCCGACTCCGGCGGCGCCGATCGCATCATCGACAAGCTGCTGAACAAGGCCTCCCCGGCGCTGCTGCCGTGGGCGATGGCGCTGGTCGCGATCATCATCGGCATCCCGATGTTCTTCGAGATCGGACTCGTTCTCCTACTGCCGGTGATCGTCCTGATCGCGCACCGCTCCGGTCTACGCCTCATGCGTATCGCCATTCCAGCCCTGGCCGGACTGTCGGTCCTGCACGGACTGATCCCGCCGCACCCCGGCCCACTGATCGCCATCGATGCCGTCCACGCCCAGCTCGGCACGACTCTCGGCCTCGGCATCCTCGTCGCGATTCCAACGGTGATCATTTGTGGCCCAATGCTGGCAATCGTGGTCGCCCGGCTGGTCCCGGTCCAGGCGCCAGCCGTCGCCGGCGGAGTCGACGCCGCGGCCGCAAACTCCCGCGACGACGCCGTCAAGCGTCCGCCTTCGTTCGGCGTGACCCTCGAGACGATCCTGTTCCCCGTTGCGCTGATGCTCTCCAAGGCCCTCGCCGACATCATCGCCAACTCCGACAAACATCCGCCGATGGCCCGGACGATCGTCGACTTCATCGGTGAACCGCTCGTCGCCATGACGCTCGCGGTCCTCCTCGCCATGGTCACCTTCGGCTACGCGGTCGGGCTGGACGGGCCGAGGATCTCCGCACGCATCAGCGCCAGCGTCGGCCCGGTCGCCTCCGTGATCCTCATCGTCGGCGCCGGCGGCGGGTTCAAACAGACCCTCATCGGCGCCGGGGTCGGTGACTCAGTCGCCAAGTTCGCGAACAACGCACACCTTTCCGTCCTCGTCCTCGGCTACTTGGTTGCGGTTGCGCTGCGCCTGGCCACCGGATCGGCAACCGTCGCGACCATCACCGCCGCCGGGATCGTCGCGCCGCTCGCCGGCTCGCTCAGGCCGACGCACCTCGCCCTGCTGGCGCTGATCATCGGAGCGGGATCGCTGTTCCTGTCCCACGTCAACGACGCGGGATTCTGGCTCGTGAAGGAATCGTTCGGCCTCACCGTGGGACAGACGTTCAAATCATGGTCGCTGATGGAAACTGCGGTCTCTGTGGTCGCCTTCGGTCTGATCATGGGCTTGTCGGTCATCGTCTGAGCCTGGCAACGCTCGCCGCCGGCCCTCTCCTGGCGACTCGTTGCGTATGAGGACGTCCCGATCCACTCCGCATTCCTGTGTTCAGGCGGCCGTCGAGAACTCGAAAACGTGTGTCTCACGTGGGCAAGTCCCCCCTCGGACACCTATTTTGATGCGAGCATGACGGAGGCTGGGCCGAGCGGGCGAGAGGGTCCGCCCTACGGCCGATCTTCCCGCCGGGCAGGTGATTGCAGCAGTGGCGCGCGCGAAGATCCACGCACGTGAGTTGTATTACGGTTCCGAAACGGAACTGCCCACCAGTCCCCATCCCGCCCCGATGCGTGCCAGCATCCTCGGCGCGATGACAACCTGCGGAGCAGGCGTCTCCCGAGTTGGAGGGGACGAGCTGGACATGAGGCTGCCTCGTTCTGGACTGGTCGTGATCAGTTCTCACCGGCCAAGCTGGGCGTGCGTGGGACTGCCGGAACGGCGGCTCCGGCTCGGCGCCGGACGAGATACCCGGACAGGTAGTAGCCGCCGATCATGATGGCGATGACGACGAAGGTTTCGGCGATTCCCCACGCCCAGGTCGATCCGCTGACTTCCTTGGCAGGAATCTTGGGCAGTTTGGTGGTGGTGGCGGATGTTGCGTGCTTCGCGGCGTCGGCCTGGAAAGCCTGGTTGCGGGCCGAGCCACTCAGGAACGGCGCGACGAACAGCACGGTAAGCACGAGTAGCAGTTCGACGGACACGACGATCCGGAACTCGCGGACGAGCAGGGTACGCAACGGTCGGTCGTCGCCCGAAGCGCGCAGTGCCTCGATGCGAGGGTGCAGCCAGAACTGGTTGGCGATGCCGAGCAGCAGCAGGGTCCCGAAGATGAGAATCTTCACCCCGAGCACCCGCCCGTACATGGTGGTGAACAGTTGCGACGGACCGTCGACATGCTCCCAGTAGAGGAACAGCCCGGACAACAGGAGTGCCGCGACCGAACTCATCGCGACGGCGGAGAAACGGCGAATCGTCGACGACCAGAAGGCCGCGCGGTCGGTGGCCGCGATCGCGCCTGGAATTACGAGCAACAACAAGCCTTGCAGGCCGCCCTGCCAGATCGCGCCACCGAGCAGGTGCAGCATCCAGACGAAGGTTTCGAAGCTCTTCTCGGACTGCAGTGGCGGAACGACGGCGGGAAACTTGAGGCAACCCAAGGCCACCGCACCAGTCGTCAGCCCGGCCGTGAGTAGCCAGTTACGGGCTCGACTGGCCGCGACCATCCGTACCGTCAACGGAGCGACCAGCGCGGCGCCGACCAGCGCCAACGTAACCTCCAGTCCGAGGAGCCGACCCGCGTTCGTGCCGTCGTAGACCGTGTCCCAAGCCGCGCCGTAATCGAATCCCCCCGACTTCGACGAGCTGTGGGCGACCTCGCTCAGCACAGCCGGCACGGACAGCACTCCGAGGACAGCGGCGACCCGCACCGACCGGGTAGTGACACCGGCAAGCGTCTCGCTGCCGATCCGTCGAGCCGGTGGCCCCGCAACCACAAGCGCGAACACCACCAGCCCGACGAAGGCACCGAGCGTCACGAAGCCGGTCCAGGTGACGGCACTGTCCTCGAACGGCCCCAACGGCGTGGACGGAGCAGGAACCGCCGACAACGCGGCAGCAACGGAACGAAGAGAGGACATGGCGCCTACCACCTTTGTAAGGGGACCCTAAGAAACGGTTGCTTAGGTTAGCCAGGCCTTAGTTAGGTCGGTCAAGGTGATAAGGATCACCGATCGAAGCGCAAACCAAACGCGGCTCCGATCCGTAACCGTCACTTATGCCCCGGCTTCGGGATCAACGTTTCGGGCTCGAACCGGACGAGTCTGGGTATGATCGGCGGTACAGCTGGTTCGAACATCGTCGACGTCTGCGTAAGCAACAAGCAGGTGACAGCGGTGGGAGACGCAAGAGGGAACCTGGTGCGAATCCGGGACTGCCCCGCAGCGGTGAGTGGGAACGACCGCCGTCCGAAGTCGCCGAGTTGGCGATGGACAGCACTGAACCCGTTGGGTTTGGGAAGCGACGGCCAGTAGAGATCTCGGTCGATCAGGCCGGAACCGCCCACGAGTCCGAAGACCTGCCGCTGGACGTGTTCGCGACCGTGAACACGTTTGGCTGTGACCTCGTGGGCGGGTCCGTGCCGTCGGTCTGCCCGGCTGTGTGGCCGTGGTCCGGCGTTGCTTGGGCGGTGCTTCGGGGTCGTGGGACTCGCGAAGGAGAGCCCATGAGCACGAACCATCCGGAGAGCCACGCCACCGTCTACGGCTACCCCCGACAGGGACTCAACCGGGAACTGAAGAAGGCGACCGAGGCCTACTGGGCCGGTACGAGCGACGCTGCACTGTTGCTCGAAACTGCGCGCCGGTTACGGCTCGAACGCCTCGAGGAGTTGACGAAGGCCGGTTTGGGTGAGATCCCGGGCAACGACTTCTCGTTCTACGACCACATGTTGGACACCGCCGTGCTGCTGGGCGCGATCCCAACCCGGCACCGGGCAGCTGTCCCGGACATCAGTTCGGCAAGGGGCCAGCTCGACCGCTACTTCGCGATGGCCCGAGGCACGGCGGACGTCGCGCCGCTGGAGATGACCAAGTGGTTCGACACGAACTACCACTACCTGGTGCCTGAGCTGGGTCCGGACAGCACGTTCGAGCTGGATTCCACCAAGCCGTTGGCGGAGTTCACAGAAGCATTGACGGCTGGTGTCCGTACCCGGCCCGTCCTGGTCGGTCCGGTGACTTTCCTGTCGCTGGCCAAGCCGGCCGATGACGCGGGCGAGGGATTCGAGCCGCTCTCATTGTTGGACCGGATCGTTCCGCTGTACGCGCAGCTCCTCGGTGAGCTGCACCGGGCCGGCGCGGAGTGGGTACAGTTCGACGAGCCGATCCTGGTTCAGGACCAGCCGGCCGCGCTGTTCGACGCGATTGCCCGGACCTACGACACCTTGGCGTTACAGGAGTCTCGCCCGAAGATCCTGCTCGCCACCTACTTCGACCACGTCGGCGACGCGCTACCAGTCCTGCGTGACAGCCCCGTCGAAGGGGTCGCGCTGGACTTCACCGGTCCTGCTTCGGCGAACCTGGACGACGTCACCGCAGCCGGTGGTCTGGGCGGCAAGCGCTTGGTCGCCGGCGTCGTCAGCGGCCACAACGTCTGGGCTGCTGACCTGGATGCCGCGTTCTCCACCCTGGAGAACCTGCGACCGCTCGTCGGCCAGCTCGACGTCGCACCTTCCTGCTCGTTGCTGCACGTTCCGATCGACGTCAGCCGGGAACGTGACCTCAACCCGGAGATCGCCGGGTGGCTCGCTTTCGCCCGGCAGAAGATCGACGAGGTCGTGACGTTGACCGAAGGGCTGAACGCCGGGCGGTCCTCGATTGCCGAGGCGATCGACAAGAGCGTCGCGGTGCTCGCCCGGCGGGCCGCGTCGCCGCTGGTACGCGTGGCGGCGGTGCGCGAACGCGTCGCGGCGGTGACCGAGGCCGAGCTGGCGCGTCTGCGGCCGTACGAGGCCCGCAGCCACGTTCAGTCCAAGCTACTGCGACTGCCCGCTTTACCGACGACCACGATCGGCTCGTTCCCACAGACGTCCGGCCTGCGCAACGCACGAGCTGCGCTCCGCGACGGCAGCATGACGCCGGAGAGTTACCGGGCGGCGATGCAGGCGGAGATCCGGGACGTCATCTCCTTGCAGGAAGAACTCGGTCTCGACGTCCTGGTCCACGGCGAGCCGGAACGCAATGACATGGTCCAGTACTTTGCCGAGCAGTTGGACGGCTTTCTCGCGACGAGCGACGGCTGGGTGCAGTCCTATGGTTCGCGGTACGTGCGACCGCCGATCATCTTCGGCGACGTTTCTCGCCCGAAGGCGATGACCGTCGAGTGGGCCACCTACGCGCAGGGCCTGACCAGCAAACCGGTCAAGGGAATGCTGACCGGCCCGGTGACGATGCTGGCCTGGTCGTTCGTGCGTGACGACCAGCCTCGCGGTGACACGGCCTGCCAGGTCGCCCTCGCGCTGCGGGACGAGGTCGTGGATCTGGAGGCAGCCGGGATCGGAGTCATCCAGGTCGACGAGCCGGCGTTGCGCGAGACTCTTCCGTTGCGGCAGGCGGACCGGGCCGGCTACCTGGCCTGGGCGGTGGAGGCGTTCCGGCTCGCGACCAGCGGCGTCCGCGACGAGACCCAGATCCACACGCACATGTGCTACGCCGAGTTCGGCGACGTTCTGCAAGCCATCATCGACATGGACGCGGACGTGATCAGCTTGGAAGCCGCCCGTTCCCGGATGGCGATCGTGGCCGACCTGGCGAAGGCTCACTATCCGAACGAGGTCGGCCCCGGTGTGTGGGACATCCACTCACCACGTGTCCCGACGGTGGACGAGATCGACGAACACCTGCGATCTGCGACGGCGTCGTTCGATCCTCGACGGCTGTGGGTGAATCCCGACTGCGGCTTGAAAACTCGCGGCTACGCGGAGGTTCGGGCCTCTCTGGAGAACCTGGTCACCGCCGCCAATCAGGCTCGGGCTCGACTCTGACGGGCATCAAGCCGGTGCAGGGGTGGGCCGCGTGTCATGGACCCGCCCCTGCACCACGGACCCGACTTATGCCGGACGTCTCCCCCGGTCATCCGGCGACAGTGCGCGAGTGCCTGGCATTGGGACGCCCGACGCTGTCGTTCGAGTTCATGCCTCCGAAAACACCCGAGGCACAGCAGCGGTTCTGGCAGACGATCGAGGTACTCACGTCACTGCGGCCGTCTTTCGTCTCAGTGACTTACGGCGCGGGCGGTTCGACGCGGGACAACACCACCGGAATCGTCCGGCGTCTTGTCGCCGAGACCGCCTTGTTGCCGGTCGCGCACCTCACCGCGGTCGATCATTCGGTGACCGAGATCGCCGAGGTTGTCGACAGGTTCGCCGAGGCGGGAGTGCGGAACATCCTCGCGTTGCGCGGAGATCCCCCCGGTGATGTGACCGGGATCTGGGCGAAGCATCCGCAGGGAGTCGAGTACGCGAGCGAACTCGTCGAGCTGTTGTCGGCACGCGGCAGATTCTGTGTCGGGGTCGCAGCGTTTCCGTACAAGCATCCGCGGTCGGCGTCGATCGAAACAGACACCGAATGGTTCGTCGCGAAATGCCGCGCAGGTGCGGACTACGCCATCACCCAGATGTTCTTCGACGCGGACGACTACCTCCGGCTGCGGGACCGAGTGGTAGGCGCGGGCTGCGAGGCGCCGATTATCGCCGGGATCATGCCGGTCACGTCGATGGGCACGATCGAGCGTTCTCAACAACTCTCCGGGGCTCCGTTTCCTGAACACTTACTGGCACGGTTTGAAGCTGTCTCGCGCGATCGGGAGGCGGTGCGTGCTCTGGGCATCGAGCAGGCGATCGACTTGGCCCAGCGGCTACTTCGCGAAGGCGTTCCGGGAATCCACCTGATCACGATGAATTCGGCGAAGGCCATTCGTGAGGTTCTGACCGGGGTGCCCGCGCTCGGCCGGCCCGGGACACCGAAGCCATGAACCCCCGGTCGGCCAACTCGGCAATGCGACGAAGGAACTAGCCGTGGAAAAGACATTCGCCGGTGCAAGGCTGCGGCGGTTACGCGAAGACCGGGGCATGACCCAGGTCGACCTGGCGCGCATTCTGGTGATCTCCTCCAGCTACTTGAACCAGATCGAGCACGACACGCGGCCGTTGACGGCGGCGGTGCTGATGCGGATCAGCGAACTCTTCGGCGTCGACGCGGCGTTCTTCGCCTCCCAAGAAACGGCCCGCACATTCTCCGAATTACGTGAAGCCCTTCTCACCGAATCGTTGGGCGGGAGCGTGTCCTCGGCTGAGCTTCACGATCTGGCCACTGGTATGCCGGAGTTGGCCGAGGCGGTCATCGGTCTGCATCGTCGTTACCGGCGGCTGCTCGACCATGTCGAGATGTCCAACGACTCTCGGACCGCAACCATCGACGAGGACCCTCACCAGCAAGTACGGGACTTCTTCTACCGGCACCAGAACCACTTCGAGGAACTGGATCGCGAAGCAGAAGCGACCGCCGAGAAGATCGGCGCAAGACGCGGTCAGGTCCGCGGGGCGTTGCGCCGCCATCTGGAGGAAGTCCATCGCGTCCAGGTCGCCCCGATGGAACGCGATGTCCGCCACTTGGATTCGCATGTCGAGATGCACTCGTATATCGCCGACGAACGCACTCTCTATCTGTCGTCGCAGTTACGAGCGGGACAGCAGGCATTTCGGATGGCGACGCAGGTGGCGCTGCTGGAGCAGGGTGAGCTGATCGAGCGGATCCTTCTCGCCGAACGGTTCGAATCGCCGGAGGCACGACAGCTTGCCCGTATTGGCCTGGCCAACCACTACGCGGGTGCGCTGATCCTTCCGTACGCGCGTTTCTACCGGGCGGCCGAGAAGTTCAGATACGACATCGAGCTACTCGCCGAGCATTTCGGCGTGGGATACGAAACGGTTGCCCACCGGCTCAGCACTCTGCAACGGCCCGGGGCCGGAGGGGTCCCGTTCATCTTCGTCCGTGTCGACCGCGCCGGGAACATCTCGAAAAGGCAGTCCGCCACGGGGTTCCACTTCTCCCGCACCGGCGGTACCTGCCCGTTGTGGAACATCTACGAGGCTTTCGGCCGCCCCGGCCAGGTCGTCGTGCAGGTCGCCGCGATGCCCGATGGGCAGCGCTACTTGTGGGTCGCCCGGACAGTGACCCGAAACCGTACGGCGTTCGGTGAACCTGTACGTACGTTCGTGATTGGTCTCGGCTGCGAAGTGCGCCATGCCCCACGGCTCGTGTATTCGCGCGGCGTGGCGCTCGACGACCCGAACGCTGCCGTGCCCATCGGCCCGGGTTGCCGCACCTGTGACCGGCAGAACTGTTCGCAGCGCGGGGCACCATCTATCGGCAAACACCTTGCGATCGACGAGGCCCACAGCACGTTCGTCCCGTACCCGGTCGAACCCTGAGCGGTTCTTTCCCGTTCTCGTTGTGATCGAGACCTTCTGCCGAAGGAGCTCCGCCCACCGTTCACAACTTTCGCCAGACGCCTATCTCGGCTTTCACAACTTCGCATTTTCACTCCCTATTCAGCCGGAAATCGCGCTTGCACAGTGGGAATCGTCGAAAGCCACGCCTGTCTAGGGAGCGCAATCTTCGTGAAGGACAACCAGGTCGCCGTCCATGCCAGCAAGGAGTCATTCCCCCGGGAATCCGAGCTCGCCTGGAAGATCGCGCAGGTAGCGGCCGACCCCGTGCCGGTCACCGACGAGGTGACCGACATGGTGATCAACCGAATCATCGACAACGCATCGGTCGCGGTCGCCTCGTTGACCCGCGGGCCGGTGACCACAGCACGGGACCAGGCGCTCGCTCACCCGGTGGGAAGTGATCGGCGCGGCGCGACGGTCTTCGGACGCTCGGCGGCACAGCGGGTCTCACCTGAGTGGGCGGCGTGGGCCAACGGGACCGCGGTGCGGGAGCTGGACTACCACGACACCTTCCTGGCCGCCGAGTACTCCCATCCGGGGGACAACATTCCGCCGCTGATCGCGGTCGCCCAGCATGCAGGTCGGAGTGGCGCCGATCTGGTTCGGGCCATCGCCACCGGCTACGAGATCCAGGTCGACCTCTCAACCGGGATCTGCCTGCACGAGCACAAGATCGACCACGTCGCGCATCTCGGTCCTTCGGTCGCAGCCGGCCTCGGAACGCTGCGCGAAGCGCCGGTCGAGATCACCTATCAGGCCATCGGGCAAGCGCTGCACACCACGACCGCGACCCGACAGTCACGGAAGGGCGCGATCTCCAGCTGGAAGGCGTTCGCTCCGGCGTTCGCGGGCAAAGCCGCGATCGAGGCGTTCGACCGGGCGTTACGTGGGGAGGGGGCGCCTTCGCCGATCTACGAAGGCGAAGACGGCGTTATCGCCTGGATGCTCGACGGGCCGGAGGCGAACTACGTCGTCGCGCTGCCCGAACCCGGGGAGGCGAAGACCGCGATTCTGCGGACGTACACGAAGGAGCACTCAGCCGAGTACCAGGCGCAGGCGCTCATCGACCTGGCCCGCGCCCTGCGACCGAGAGTTCCGGACACTGGCAAGGTGCGCTCGATCGTCATCCACACCAGCCACCACACCCACCACGTGATCGGCACCGGCGCGAACGATCCGCAGAAGCTCGACCCGCACGCGAGCCGCGAAACTCTCGACCACTCGATCATGTACATCTTCGCTGTCGCGCTCCAGGACGGCACCTGGCATCACGTCGACTCCTACGCCCCGCAGCGCGCGCAGCGCCCGGACACGGTCGAGCTGTGGCACAAGATCGCGACAGTCGAAGACCCGGAATGGACCCGTCGCTACCACGCCGCCAATCCCGACGAGCGAGCGTTCGGTGGCCGGGTCGAGATCGTCCTCGACGACGGCAGCGCCATCACCGGCGAGTTGGCCGTCGCCGACGCGCATCCCGCCGGCGCCCGCTCGTTCACCCGCAAGGAATACATCGGCAAGTTCCAGACCCTCGCCGCCGGCATCGTGTCGCCACCCGAGCAGGACCGGTTCCTCGAACTCGTCCAAAGCCTCCCGTCGTTGCCGCCGGAGGCACTGCTCGGACTCGGTGTCATCGCGGACCTGATCGCGCTGCCGTGCGGCCGGCCCGGACTGTTCTGATGGACTCCCCCGTGCCCACCAACTCGACGCACGCCGCCCGCCAACAACTTCGTCGCGGCCTGAACAGCGGACGCCTGCTGCAATTCCCCGGCGCTTTCACACCGCTGTCGACACGTCTGATCTCCGAGCTCGGCTTCGACGGCGTCTACATCTCCGGGGCGGTCCTGTCCGCCGAACTCGGGCTGCCGGACATTGGACTGACCACGCTGACCGAGGTCGCCGGTCGGGCGGAGCAGATCGCGGCGACCACGAGCCTGCCGACACTCGTCGACGCTGACACCGGCTTCGGCGAGCCGCTGAACGTGGCCCGGACGATCCAGACGCTCGAAGGCAAAGGCATTTCGGGGTGTCACCTCGAGGATCAGGTGAACCCGAAGAGGTGTGGGCACCTGGACGGCAAGACCCTGGTCCCGGCCGAAGAGATGATTCAGCGCATCCGGGCCGCCGTGACCGCCCGCAGCGACCAGAACTTCGTCATCTGCGCCCGGACCGACGCGCGCGGCGTCGAAGGACTGCCCGCCGCGATCGAACGCGCCCGCGCGTACGTCGCCGCCGGTGCGGACATGATCTTCCCGGAGGCCCTCGCAAACCCGGCCGAGTTCAAGGAGTTCCGCGATGCGATCGACGCTCCATTGCTGGCGAACATGACCGAGTTCGGCAAGAGCGAACTCCTTGATACCAAGACGCTTTCGTCCCTCGGCTTCAACCTCGTGATCTATCCCGTGACGTTGCTGCGCCTTGCGATGGGTGCCATCGAGAACGGCCTGCGGACGATCGCCGAACACGGCACCCAGCGCGATCTCGTCGGGCGGATGCAGACCCGAACCCGGCTCTACGAACTCCTGCGCTACCGCGCCTACACCGCTTTCGACTCGCAGATCTTCGCGTTCGACATCCCCACCGGCGTTCCCGCCGACGCGGCCGTCCCCACCCCCACGGAGAGCACGTCATGACCAGCACTGCCACCGCGCCCACCGACCAGGCCCTCCAACCGACGATCCACCGAGGTCTTGCCGGTGTCGTCGTGGACTACACCACGATCTCGATGGTCAACCAGGAGACGAACTCCCTGACCTACCGCGGCTATCCGGTGCAAGAACTCGCCGCGTCCTGTTCGTTCGAAGAGGTCGCCTATCTCATCTGGCACGGCGAACTTCCGAACGCGACGCAGCTCTCGGAGTTCACTCGACAGGAACGTGATCGTCGCGATCTCGGACGCAACCTGCGTGGCTTGCTGCTGAAGCTTCCCGACGACTGCCACCCGATGGACGTGCTCCGTACCGCGGTCAGCTGCCTGGGAGCAGACGATCCCACCGAGGACGACGCGACGCCCGAACGGAACCTGGCGAAGTCGATCGACTTGCTGGCGAAGCTGCCGACCGTCGTCGCGCTCGATCACCGGCGCCGCCGGGGTCTCGACCCGATCCTGCCGGACCCGGACCTCGGCTACACCGAGAACTTCTTCCAGATGTGTTTCGGGGGGGGTTCCCTCTCGTGATGTGGTCCGTGCGTTCGAGGTCTCGTTGATCCTCTACGCCGAGCACTCCTTCAACGCCTCGACGTTCACCGCCCGCGTTGTCACCTCGACGCTCTCGGATCTGCACAGCGCGGTCACCGCCGCGATCGGCGCGTTGAAGGGCCCCCTGCACGGCGGGGCGAACGAGGCCGTCATGCACATGCTGAAAGAGATCGGACCTGCCAGCAACGTCGATGCGTGGCTCGCGAAAGCCTTGGAGGACAAGCGCAAGATCATGGGCTTCGGCCACCGCGTCTACAAGAACGGCGACTCCCGCGTCCCGACCATGCAGGCCCAGCTCGACCGGCTCACCGCCGACGGCAGCGCCGACGAACTCATGCAGACTTACCACGCGCTGGCAGCGGCCATGTTCGACCTCAAGAACATCCACCCGAACCTGGACTATCCGAGCGGCCCGACGTACTACTTGATGGGCTTCGACATCCCCGCGTTCACGCCGATCTTTGTCATGAGTCGCATCACCGGCTGGACCGCGCACATCCTGGAACAACTCCAGGCCAACGCCCTGATCCGCCCGCTCAGCAGCTATATCGGGCCGGAGCAGCGTTCCGTTCCGATCGGTGCCGCGCGACTCACGAACTGAATCCGTTGGCTGGGCGGCGAAGCACACAGTCGCCGCAGATCGCCGAGCCCGCCCGGCCGAGGCGGTAGATCAGGCAGCAGCTACCTCGGCGGAAATCGCCGAGTCGCCGATCCAGTTCATCTGACGGGGGCGACGAGCTGAGCGACCAGACCGAGGTGCGTAACCGACGCCCCTCGGTGAACCGACCACGCCGATTCGCGACACGACACGCCGGACACGCCGACACGACATGTAGTTGCGCGGAATTGTCGGTGCCCCCACATATGGTGGCGACGTAGCTGGTTCGGCGTCGTGGCCAACGGTGTCGAGGTAAGAGGGAATCCGGTGTGAATCCGGGACTGCCCCGCAGCGGTGAGTGGGAACGAACGTCGTCATCAGCACTGGACGCAGGGCGTCTGGGAAGCGACGGCTAGTAGGAGTCCGGTCTGTCCGGTTATGCCCACGAGTCCGAAGACCTGCCAGTGCACCGTCCACGCCCGTGGACGGTGGTCTGAAGCCGCGTGGGACGGCTGACGGCCCAGAGCGGCTCTCCCCCGTTTCGTCGCTCCGTCGTCGGTTCGCTTTCGGTTTCAGGCCTGGATTGCGAGCTCGCGAGGAGAGAGAGCCGTGACGGTTATCGACGACAGCTCCGTTCAAGTGATCGGCGCCCCGGTACGCCGGCCGACGATGCAGGTCCGCAAGCGTAACGGCGACAGCGAAGACGTCGACGTCAACAAGATCGTCCGGGCAGTGGACCGGTGGGCCGGGGACCTGGAACACGTCGACCCGCTGCGGATCGCGACGAAGACGATCAGCGGGCTGTATGACGGTGCCACCACCGCCGAGCTGGACCGGCTGTCGATCCAAACAGCCGCGGAAATGATCGGCGAGGAACCGGAATACTCACGGTTGGCCGCTCGCCTGCTGGCGGCGTACGTCGACAAGGAAGTTCGAGGACAGGGGATCGCGTCGTTCAGCCAGTCGATCGCGTTGGGGCACGCCGAGGGGTTGATCGGAGATGCGACCGCCGCGTTCGTGAAGGACAACGCCCGCAAGCTCGATTTCGCCATCGACGCGAACGCCGACCTGCGGTTCGAGTACTTCGGCCTACGCACTGTCGCGGACAGATACCTGCTGCGGCACCCGCACAGCCGGCTGGTCGTCGAGACGCCGCAGTACTTCTTGTTGCGGGTCGCCTGCGGCCTGTCGCAGAGCCCAGCCGAGGCGATCGACTTCTACCGCCTGATGTCGTCGCTGGCCTATCTGCCGTCGTCGCCGACGTTGTTCAATTCCGGGACCCGGCACACGCAGATGTCGTCGTGCTACCTCGTCGACTCGCCCCGCGACGAACTCGACTCGATCTACGCGCGGTACCAGCAGGTCGCTCGGCTCTCGAAATTCGCTGGTGGTATTGGCATCTCGTGGTCGCGGGTCCGTTCTCGCGGTGCGTTGATTCGGGGGACGAACGGCCAGTCGAACGGCATCGTGCCCTGGCTCCGGACACTCGACTCCTCGGTCGCCGCGGTGAATCAGGGCGGGCGTCGTAAGGGCGCGGCGTGTGTCTACCTCGAACCGTGGCACCCGGACATCGAGGAGTTCCTCGAACTGCGGGACAACACGGGCGAGGAGGCGCGCCGGACGCACAACCTGAACCTGGCGAACTGGATCCCGGACGAGTTCATGCGCCGGGTCGAAGCGGACGAGCCGTGGTCGCTGATCGACCCGGACGAGGTCCCGGAGCTTCCCGACCTGTGGGGGGATGCGTTCGACGAGGCGTATCGCAAAGCCGAAGCCGAAGGGCGTTACGTGCGGCAGGTGTCTGCGCGTGATTTGTACGGGCGGATGATGCGCACTCTGGCTCAGACCGGGAACGGATGGATGACGTTCAAGGACATCTCCAACCGAACCTGCAACCAGACCGCCGATCCCCGCAACGTGGTGCACCTGTCGAACCTGTGCACCGAAATCATCGAGGTCTCGTCCGACGCCGAGACCGCGGTGTGCAACCTCGGCTCGATCAACCTCGGCCGGCACCTGACCGCCGACGGGATCGACTGGGACAAGCTCCGGGCAACGATCCGGACTGCGGTGCCGTTCCTCGACCGGGTGATCGACATCAACTACTACCCAAGCGAACAAGCCGCCGCATCCAACCCCCGCTGGCGACCGGTCGGCCTCGGGATCATGGGTCTGCAGGACGTGTTCTTCGCCCTGCGCATTCCGTTCGACTCGCAACAGGCGACCGAGCTGTCGACCCGGATCGCGGAAGAGATCTACCTGACCGCACTGGAGGCGTCCGCCGAGCTTGCGGCGACGCACGGACCACACCCTGCCTTCGCCGAAACCCGTTCGGCGCAAGGCTTCCTGCAGCCCGACCTCTGGGACGTTGCTCCGACGCAGACCGAGCGTTGGGAGGCGTTACGGGCCCGGGTCGCGAAGGTCGGGCTGCGCAACTCGCTGCTGATCGCGATCGCCCCGACCGCGACGATCGCGTCGATCACCGGCTGCTACGAATGCATCGAGCCCCAGGTCTCGAACCTGTTCAAACGCGAGACACTCTCCGGCGAGTTCCTGCAGATCAACTCCTACCTGGTCCGCGAACTCAAGGCGAAAGGCCTGTGGACCGAGCAGATCCGGGACGCCATCAAACGCGCCGAAGGCTCGATCCAGGACATCGAGGCCATCCCGGCCGACATCCGTGAACTGTTCCGAACCGCCTGGGAATACCCGCAACGAGCCCTGATCGACCTGGCCGCGGGCCGCGCCCCGTACATCGACCAGAGCCAGTCACTGAACCTGTTCATCGCGGCGCCGTCGATCGGCAAGCTGTCCTCGATGTACCTCTATGCCTGGAAGAGCGGCCTGAAGACCACCTACTACCTGCGGTCGCGACCGGCGACCCGAATCCAACAAGCCACCACCAGCGAGCCCACCGTCGAACAGATCGAGCAGTCCGTCGAGGACGTCGTCGCCTGCTCGCTCGAGAATCCGGAAAGCTGCGAGGCCTGCCAGTGACCATCATCGACATCACCGACCGCATAGCCCACCCCCGGCGTCCGGGCGCGCCCGCGTCGTTGCTCGAACCGGGCATGAACCTGACGCTGCGCCCCCTGCGCTACCCCCAGTTCTTCGACCGGTACAAGGACGCGATCCGCAACACCTGGACCGTCGAGGAAGTCGACCTGCACTCCGACTTGGCCGACCTGCGACGCCTGACCCCGGCCGAACGCCACTTGGTCGGCCGGCTCGTTGCGTTCTTCGCGACCGGCGACACGATCGTCGCGAACAACCTGGTGCTCAACCTCTATCAGCACATCAACGCCCCGGAAGCGCGGCTCTACCTGTCCCGGCAGCTGTTCGAGGAAGCTGTCCACGTCCAGTTCTACCTGACCCTTCTCGACACCTACCTGCCCGACGAGAACGAACGGGCCGCAGCGTTTGCCGCGATCGACAACATCCCGTCTATCCACCGCAAGGCCGAGTTCTGCTTCCGTTGGATGGGCCGGCTCTCGGAAACGACCCGGCTGGATACACCCGAGGACCGGCGCGAGTTCCTGCGAAACCTGCTGTGCTTCGCCGCGTGCGTCGAGGGCCTGTTCTTCTACGGGGCGTTTGCCTACGTCTACTTCCTGCGCTCCCGCGGCCTGCTCAACGGCCTTGCGTCGGGAACGAACTGGGTGTTCCGCGACGAGTCCATGCACATGGCGTTCGCCTTCGACGTCGTCGACGTGGTGCGGGCGCAGGAGCCCGAGCTGTTCGACGACGAGTTGGTCCGCGATGTTCAGGACATGCTCCGCGAAGCCGTCGAGTGCGAAGTCCAGTTCGCCGAAGACCTGCTCGGCCAGGGCATTCCCGGATTCACGATCCCGGACATGCGCGAATACCTGCTGAGCGTCGCCGACCGCCGGCTTTCCCAGCTGGGCATGCCCACGATCTTCGGATCGCGCAACCCGTTCACATTCATGGAACTTCAAGACGTCCAGGAACTGTCGAACTTCTTCGAACGCCGGGTGTCCGCCTACCAGATCGGCGTGTCCGGCGCCGTCGCCTTCGACGACGACTTCTGAGGGCGGGCACAGTCCCTGCACCCGACATCGGTTTCCCGTTCCTTGGTGAAGGACATGACGGCGCGCTCGTCGTCGTGGCTACGGGTCTCACCGTAGTGAAGCGCGGGGAACTGGGCACCGACCATTTCCCCGATTACGCCAGCCTGGTGTTTCCCCGCGACTTGCAGCAGAAGCGAACCTTCAGCGTGCAAATGCTGCGCGGCGAGCCGTAATCCGAGCTGGACGAGAGCTGTTCCGTCGGGCCCACCGTCGATCGCCCAACGCGGATCACCTGGCCACCGATCAACTGCCGCACTGGGAATGTAGGGCGGATCAGCCAAGATGATCGGGAACCGCTCGTGACTGTCGAGAGAGGTCTGAACGGGGCCGTGCCGTACGACGGTCATGTCTGCCCATCCGGCATGCACCGCGTTGAGCGTCGCGTACGCTGCGGCGACCGCATCCTTTTCTACCTGAATGAGTTTACGGCCTGCCAGGACGGCGGCCGCCAAGCCGATGTGGCCGGCCCCGGCGAAAAGTTCGACTATCGGCCCTGGCGGTGCATCCTTGGCCAAGCGGGCAGCCCAGCGGCTCTGCAGCAGCGTCCACGCCCGAGGAGCCAGAATTCGCTCGTCGAACCGCACCATGATCGGACCGAATACACAACTTTGCGACCCGCCCTCTTCGGATCCGGTTACGGGAAACCTCGACGTTTGGCCGCCCGGCTCGCCGCCGCCCCACCTTCCGTGGCCGGCGACCGCGGTGGGGGTCCGGGTTTTGTTCGCGGTCATGTACGCCCTTCCTTTCGCAGCCTCTCGGTCCCCGCCGCCTAGGCAGATACACGCACCTGGCCTGAGAACCATGGAGCCCGAGCGGCGGTCCGACTTGGGGTAGCGCGGGGAACGTCCCGCTCCGCGCATGACGAGAGCCAAAGCGGGGATGGGCCCCGACATGCAGCCCGTCGACCCCCGTTCGCTAGCAGACCGACTCGAGATCGCGCTTTCCCGGCCCGACGACAGTGACCTTCGGACGCTCGGGGACACCTCGCCCGCCACGCCGAGGGACCGATTTCAGTGCCTGGAGCAGATATACGCGCTGCATCGGGGCCCTCTCGACCACGTGGGTGACCGCGCACGATGGCAACACCATCCGGTCGTCGCGGCCTTGAAGCAACGGTGCGAGTACGACTGGATCGCCGAACTCGATACCGACGAGCGTCAGTTCCCGGACGCGAGGGACGCGGTCACGTTCTTGCGCCGGCTCGCGGCGCACGACCGGATCCCGCCGGTCTATCGGTGGCTCGCGCGCGAGGCCACGCCAACCGAGGTCGTGCGATTCCTCGCTCTCGAGGGCGGCCCCGACGCCGAGTTCGACGATCTCGTCGCGACCTGCCAGGTCGGTCTGAAGGGAACAGCCAAGGCGGAATTGGCGCGGAACTACTGGGATGAGATGGGCAACGGAGATCCGACCCAGGTCCACACCACACTGCACGACAGACTCGTCACCGCCATCGGGCTGGATCAGATCGCCCTCGGCGCGCTACCGGTTTCAGCGCTCGCGCGCAAATGCTTGCCGGGGATGCTGGCCACGAACCGTGTACTGCAGCCGGAGCTGCTTGGAGCTCTTGGCCTGACCGAGTTGCAAGCAGGTCCCCGGTGTCGCCTTGTCCTGCAAGCATTGGGTCGTTGTGACATGCCCGCCGATGCCCATCCGTTTTACCGGACCCACGCCGAGGTGGACCCCCGGCACGGTGCTGATTGGCTCGCCAACGCGGTTGCCCCGCTTATCGAAGCGCGACCTGACTGGGCGTCACGCATTGTTCGGGGAGCCAGGTGGCGTTCGTCGACGAACGCCACATTCTTCGATGACCTCGCCAGTCTCTTCGCGGAGACGAAACCGGATCTGACGGTTCCCGCCAGCACATGCAGCGCGTCCGAACACAAGAAGGCGGCGTAGGCGCCAAACTGGCCGCGGTCAGCCGATCAGCTGTGGGGTTTGGCAACGGTGAGCAGGACGACCGAGTCCTCCACGGCGTCCAGGGCATGTCGGGTGGGCGGGATGATCAGGTGATCGCCGACGGTTCCTTCCCAGCTGGCGTCGGCGCTCCTCAACTGCACGCGGCCTTGCAGCACGAGCAGGGTCGCCTCGCCCGGGCTGTCGTGTTCGTCCAGCGCGCTGCCCGCGGTCAGGGCCAGCAGCGTTTGCCGCAGCACGTGCTCGTGTCCCCCGAAAACCGTGTAGGCGCTGCGGCCATGGCGGTCTGCTGCGGCCGCAGCGAGATGTTCCCGGCCGAGCGCGGTCAACGATCGCTTCTCCATGACAGATACTCCCTTCGTCTGGCACCTTCCGTCAGCAGGGAGCTGACGTCGTGCCCAGCCATGCCCACGTCGCGCGATCGCGGTCCGGACCGCGAGGTCGCTCACTGTCCTCCTCCCCCACTTCGCGCTCACCAAGTCCCGGTCGTTGATCAACGAATCTACAGTCGTTTGAGCGACCATCCGGCCGCCTGGTCGAGCGATGGAGGGGAGCCAGGCCGGGCTCGGCCAGCCACGGACGAGCCCGGCCCCAAGTCGATCCCGCTTATGCCGGGCGCCGACCGTGGCGCGACGACGAGCCAGGAACCCAGCGGCGGGGCGACCCCGTCCTACGGCCGTAGGTCCGGCCGTAGGACGCCGCGAAACCGGACCGCACATCCTCGGCGGCGACGGGGTCAGGCGCTGATCGCGGTCCTGTCCGGCACACCGGTCTCGATGGCGATCTTCCGCGGTTTGGCCCGCTCCGCGACCGGGATCGCCAACCGCAGTACGCCATCGTGATAGGCGGCCTGAATCCGGTCGGTATCCAGGGTGTCTCCCAAGATCACCTGCCGGCTGAACACCCCACGCGGGCGTTCGTTGACGAGGAATTCGGTGCCCTCCCCCGCACCCGGTCGCTCAGCCCGGACGGTGAGCACGCTGGCCGGGACATCGTCCCGACCGCGCTGAAAGCCTGCTGCGCAAGACGATCGAACTCACGAAAAGGATCAGTACGCACCAACATCGAATCGTCACCTCCACTAGAACACCATGTTGATGCCGGTTCGCTGCTTACGGTAACCACCTCGCAGCTACACCCTTTGAATTAGCACTCTCCCAACAGGAGTGCAAGTCCGGCGTCCATGGCCCGGGAGTAGCAATTCGCCCCGCTGTCGGAATCGGGGTCACGGCGTGACCGGGATCGGTTTGCCGTCGAGGATGGACTGGCCGACGATCAGTTCCACGGTCCCCGCGTCATCACCCCAGACCGTCGCGAGTGCCTGTGCTTCGGCCGTCGTGTGCTGCTGTGCGAAGGCGTCCCGGGCCTTCGTCACCGACGTGCCCCCGTCGCCGGTCACGGCGCCGTCTCGGACCGGGGGGTGAAAGCCGTCGGTCAAGAGCTGACCGGCGATGACCTTCGCCTCGTAAGGCTCGTCGGTGTGCCACAGGTTTGCGAGCGCCGCCGCCTCGTCGTAGGTGTAGCCGCTCGCGAAGAACAAGTTCACCAGGATGGTGCTGTGCTGCGCGGCGAATGGTTGCGAAGGCGCGCCGGTACCGGGCAGTGCGGCGCCGGTCGGCGACGCCTTCTGTCTGGGGGGCACCGGCGGCGCGGTGAATGCCGTGCTGCCGCCGACGGGCACGCTTTGGGTGACGTCACCGCCTGGGCGCGATGCGAGAACGGGGACGAAGACGGCAAGGCTGCCGATGACCAGCACCACGCCGGCCGCTTGCATGACCTGGCGCTGGCGACGGCGGCGGTGCAGCGCGGCGATGATGGTCGCGTGCACCGCGTCGGCGTCGGGTGCGTTCGCCGCCTTGGCTCGGAGCGAGGTGCGCAGCTGCTCCTCGGAGGTCACGGCAAAATCCCTTCTTCGGCGGAGTCGATGCGTAGCGCGGCGAGTGCGCGTGAGATCGATGAGCGGACGGTGCTCGGGCTGATCCGCATCAGCTCGGCGATCTCGTCGTCGTCGAGGTCCTCGTAGTAGCGCAGGACCACCGCGGCGCGCTGACGTCGAGGAAGCTGAAAAAGCCTGTTCCACAGGGCTTCTCGTGTGGCAAGTATCTCGGTGTGGTCCGTGACCTCGGCGGCCCGCGGGCGCAGCGCCTCGTCCGGCACGCTCACGATCGTGCGGACATGCCAGCGCCGACGCCACGAGAGAAACTCGTTGGTGATCATGCGCCGGACGTAGAGGTCCGGCCGATCTGCGCCCTGGACCCGCGACCAGTGCTGGTGCGCGCGCACCATCGCCTCCTGGACGACGTCTGCGGCCACGTGGGGGTCGCCGGTCAGTGCGGTCGCATAGGCGAGCAGCCGAGGGAGCTCGGCGCGGGCGAATCCGTCGAAGTCGGTGGGGCGCAGCAGGATCGGCGGCGGATCCATGGCGCTCTCGCCAGCTCTCGGCTCGTCCAGTGTGCGACGCACTAGAGCTCACCTGCCGCGAGCCGGTGCAGCTCCCGCGTCGAACCCGTGGTCGGGCGCGGAACCGGAATGTCCTGCTGGCAGCGGAGCAGGAGCGCTTCGACGAGGGCTGCCTGGGCTGCGGTCGAGGCGGCGTCGATCGAACCGGGCAGGATGCGTACCTCGAGCGTGTGCCGGTCCGGGCGCAGGGAGAGGACCTTGGTCAGGTTGACGTCGAAGAACTTGGTGAGCCCCACCTCGGATGCTGCGGCGCGCAGTGGTTCCCAAGCTTCCCACCGCCGCTCGACGAGGTCGAGAATCGCTGTGGGCAACGCATTCAGCCGGCGGCAGCGCGGGTTGGTGCCGAGTGCGTGCCACAGCGACGCGCGCCAGTGGCCGAAGAGCCGCACGAGGTTGCTGAACGCCGGGACGGTACGAAACGGTGCGGCATCGACGTGCAGGTGGACCGCCGCTTCGACCGGGACGGTGAAGCCGCGGTCGCGGGCAGCGGACAGCAATGCGTCCAGAGCGACGGCGTGGTCCGCGCCGAGCGGCGGAGTCACGATCTCGCAGGGACGCTCGCGCTCACCGCGGACGGGGGCTCCGATGACGATCGTGGCCCCGCTCCTGTCGTCGACCCGGACCATCGGGCCGATCTGCTCGGCGACGGTGCCGAACACCGCCGCTACCCGGGCACCGGCGGACATGAGCCCGCCGGCGGGGTCGGCGAGCTCGGCGGCGAGCCGTAGCAAACGGGGCTCGTCGGACAGCAGGCGAAACCAGCTCGCCATCGGGGGTGCGTCGGAGTCGAGGTCGTCGGCGATGGTGATGTCGTCGACGAGGGTGCAGAGCGGCGTGTCGTGCTCGTCGCGGACTTCGAAGCCAGGCGTCAGGTGCAAGAAATGGCCCATGCCCGGTACGAGCGAGGGTTCGCTGTCGATGTGCCAGACGGCGCGGACGTGGCCGCCGTGCCTGATCGCGAGCTCCGCCGCGAGAATCTGCCGGCTGCTCCCCCGGGGCGCCAACAACTCCAGCTCGAACCCGATCCTCTGGGTGAGGACCGGGTTCGAGCCGTGAGCGGTACTCGTGGTCAGGGAAGCAACCTCGGGTCAGGGCTTGATCGGAAGGGTCTGGCCGGCTCGGAGCCTCTGGCCCGCCGCGACCTTCGCGTCGTACGGCGTCGCGGTGTGCCACATCGTGGAGAGCGTGACAGCATCGTCGTAGTCGTAGCCCGCGCTGAAGAACGCGTCCACCGGATCGTCGCCGGCTTCAGCCGGCGCCACGGGAGAACTGCCCGGCTTGATCGGCAGGCTCTGACCACCGAGCAACCTGTTGCCGGCAGCGACCTTCGCGGTACCCGGGTCGCTCTCGTGCCAGGCCTTTGCCAGGGCAACCGCGTCGTCGTAGGTGTAGCCCGCGCTGAAGAACGCGTCGAGCGCCGGCTGGTTCGGATCGGCGATCGACGGATGGGCAGCCGCCGCAGCTTCCTTGGCCGCATTGAGACGCTTGATCACCTCCGCCTTCGCGGTGGCGACGTCGACCGATCCCGCAGGGGCGGGGGCGGCGATGGGGGCCGGGTCGCTCGGGGCGGCTGAGGCCGTCGAACCCAGCGTCGTGATGCCGATGGCAGTCATTCCCCCGGCGACGCCGGCGGCGATCGCTCCGGTACGTAATTTGCGGCCCCAGGGGCTCGGTGTGGGGGCGGCGGGCTGGCCTTCCTGCATGAGTTCTCCTCAAGGGCTCGAGTAGCGGCTGGCACCTCTACAGACGTCTCTCGGCGCTGATCTGCTGCTCGGCCACCGCCGGCGTTCCGAAGACCCCGCCGGCATCTACACCCGGGCTCTGCCTCGGCTCGTCGCAGCTGGCGAACGTGCGCCGATCCGGAATGATCGAAAGCGGCGCACCCGGACGCGGCGCGATCGGAAACGGATGGATCGCGACGGACACGATCGCCCCTTCGTCGAGCGAGGCGGACAGCGCCGTGGCGGCGCGCCGCGTGCCGTCCGCGGGCGGGACCGCTCGGGGGTCCGCGCACGAGATCACCAGCTTTTCCCCACGCTCGCCGGTGATCGCGCACGCCGTCGGCGCCCCGACCGATAGCCGCTCGACGACGCCGCCGCCTTCGGCGATCCGCAGGCATTCGTCCGAATAGAGCGACGCCACCCATATCGCTCCGTTTCCGTCGGCACAGATGCCGTCCGGATACATCCCGGCCTTTTCCGCGAACACGTGACGGCCGGACAGCGATCCGTCCGCCGCGACATCGAAAGCGGTCAGTCGTGCCGCGTACGTCTCCGCCACCACGAGCCGTTTGCCGTCCTCCAGGAGAGCGAGCCCGTTCGTCCCCGCCAAGCTCGGATCTAGCACCTCGATATCCCTCGGACCTCGAACGAGCGCGACCGAGTCGGGTGCACGCCGGCGGATCTCGTTCATATCGCCGGTCCGGCGCAACCCCACGTAGATCCGGCCTTCGGCGTCGATCAGCATGTCGTTCAAGAAGTCCCACGGAAGGTCGCTCAGATCGGCATAGGTCACCAGCTCGCCTCCTTCGATCGAGAGGATCTTCATCTGAGAGCGAGACGACACGAACGTCGAACCATCCGGCCCGAAGTCGACGGCTGTCGGGATGTCGTCCAACTCGACGACCTCACGAACGTCCCCATCCGGGGTGGCCGCGCAGACGACGTGCTTCCCCATATCCACGAACCAGACCTCGCCGTTGTGCCAACGAACGCCTTCCGGAAACGCACAGCCGGCGACGATCGTCACGGGCGTCGTGTCCAACCCATTCACCTCCCGGTGATGCCTGCTTGCTCGTCCATGCCTGTGGCAGCCGAGGTTACCGTCGGCGCGGGTTCTGGACGGATCCGGCAGCGTCGACGATGAAGCTGCCCCCCACCCGACGGCGAGGACCAGGTTAGGAAGCTAACTGCTCAGTCATCTGACGATCTGGTAGCGTCCGAGAGGTGCCGCGAAAACCCCGCGACGCCCAGACGGTCGACCCGGTGAAGGTCGCGGCCGATCTACGGGTGGCCCTCAGCCAGCTGGTGCGCCGGTTGCGGCAACAAAGCAGCATCGGGGACTTCACCCGATCGCAGCTTTCCGTGCTGGCCCGGCTGGACCGCGAGGGCCCGACGACGATGACGACCCTCGCCCGCGCCGAGGGCATTCGTCCCCAATCGATGGGCGCCATCGTCTCGGTCCTGGACGCGGCCGGTCTCGTCGCCGGCACGCCCGACCCCTCCGACGGACGCAAGACCGTCCTGTCGCTGACGGACACGGCTCGGGAACAGTTCACCTCCGACCGGCTGGCGCGCGAGGACTGGCTGTTCCGGGCGATCCGCACCGAGCTCAGCCAAAGCGAACAGGACGAACTCGCCCGCCTGGCCGAACTGCTGAGGCGGCTGGCGAGCTCGCCCTAATCGGGGCCGTGCCCGGCTCCGCGCCAGCGTGGCGGGCACGGCCCCGCCGATCATTCGACGCCCCCAGGGTCTCGCGGCGACCCGACCATCCCGTCTCGGTAGCAACGGAGCACCTCTTGGCACTGTCCACGCTGGACCCGACCGTCGCGCTCGTCGCCGTCGACCTGCAGGCCGGTGTCGTCGCGATGCCCACCGTCCATCCGGCGGCCGACGTCGTGCGACGGGCTTCCGCGCTGGCCGAGGCGTTCCGCCGCCACGACTTGCCCGTGGTGTTGGTGACGGTCGCCGGTCGGCCGCCTGGCCGTACCGAGCAGAGCCACTCCCTGGCCGCCTATCCGCGGGGGTTCACCGCCCCCGTTCCGGAGCTTGACCGGCGACCCACCGACCATCTCGTCGTCAAGTACGCCCGAGGCGCCTTCAGCGACACGGGGCTTGTCGAGTATCTGCGAGAGCAGCAGGTCACCCAGGTCGTGCTGGCCGGGATCGCGACCAGCGGCGGAGTCGAGTCCAGTGCCCGGCAGGCGTACGACTACGGATTCAACGTCACGCTGGCGATCGACGCGATGACCGACACCCGGCCCGGTGCGCACGAGTACAGCATCGGTCAGGTGTTTCCCCGGATCGCGGAAACCGGCACCACCGAGCAGGTCATCGCGCTGCTCGAGCGCACCCGACCGTGACCGCGCGAAGCGATCGCCCTGACGAGCGATATCAACGGGTGGCGTTGGCGAACACCACCGCCGCCGTGTTCATGGCGGCGCTGGACGGTTCGATCGTCATCATCGCGCTGCCGGCGATCTTTCGCGGTATCCGGCTGGACCCGCTGGCGGCGGGCAACATCAGCTACCTGCTGTGGATGATCTTGGGTTACCGGCTGGTGCAAGCCGTGCTGGTCGTCACCGTCGGGCGGCTGGGCGACATGTACGGCCGCGTGAAGATCTACAACAGCGGCTTCGCGGTGTTCACGGTGGCCTCCATCCTGCTGTCCTTCGACCCGTACCACGGTGCCCGCGGCGCCTGGTGGCTTATCGGCTGGCGGATGCTGCAAGCCGTCGGCGGGTCCATGTTGCAGGCCAACTCGGCAGCGATCCTGACCGACGCGTTCCCCCGCGAGCGCCGGGGTTTCGCCCTGGGCCTGAACCAGGTCGCGGGGCTCGCCGGACAGTTCATCGGCCTGGTCGCCGGTGGCGTCCTGGTGCTCTGGGACTGGCGCGCGGTGTTCTGGGTCAACGTCCCGGTCGGCATCTACGGGACGATCCGGGCCTACCGCACGCTCCGCGACACCGGCGAGCGGCACCCGGGCCGGATCGACTGGTGGGGAAACGCCACCTTCGCGCTCGGCTTGAGCGCGGTCTTGGTCGCCATCACCGAAGGCCTCCAGCCCTACCGGCACCACGCGATGGCTTGGACCAGCCCCGTCGTCCTGTGTTTGCTCGCCGGCGGACTGACGCTGCTCGTCGCGTTCGTGATGGTCGAGACCAGGATCGGCCAACCGCTGATCGCGCTGACTCTCTTCAAGATCCGCGCCTTCACCGCCGGCAACCTCGCCAACTTCGCCGTCTCCATCGCCCGTGGCGGGATGCAGTTCATGCTCGTCATCTGGCTGCAGGGAATCTGGCTGCCGCTGCACGGATACGCCTACGAGGACACCCCGCTGTGGGCCGGCATCTTCTTGCTCCCGCTGACCGTCGGATTCCTGGTCGCCGGCCCGGTCGCCGGAACCCTGTCCGACCGGTTCGGGGCCCGGGGCCTGGCCACCGGCGGGGCGTTGCTCTTCGCCGCCAGCTTCGTCGGTCTGCTGCTGCTTCCCGTGGACTTCGCCTACTGGGCATTTGCCCTGCTGATCGCGCTCAACGGTGTCGCCAGTGGGATGTTCGTCTCCCCCAACTCGTCCTCGATCATGAACAGCGTTCCGGCCAACCAGCGCGGCGTCGCCTCGGGCATGCGTGCGACCTTTCTCAACGCGGGCACGGCACTGTCCAACGGAGTTTTCTTCGCCCTCATGATCGCCGGGCTTGCCGCCAGCCTCCCGGGTACGCTCACCGGCGGGCTGCAGCAGCAGGGAGTCAGCCAGGCGGTGGCCCAGCAGGCCGGAACCGCCCCCCCGGTGACGACCCTGTTCTCGGCGATGCTCGGGGTAAATCCCATCGCCCACCTGCTGGGCCCGAGCGGCGAGCTGAGCCGGCTGCCGGAGGGCAACCAGCACACCCTCACCGGCACCCAGTTCTTCCCGCATCTGATCTCGGGTCCGTTTCATCAGGGCTTGGTGATCGTGTTCTCCGTCGGTGCCGCCCTCGCGGTACTCTCGGCCTTGGCCTCGGCACTGCACGGACGTCCGGAGATCCCCGTTCGATCCGCCCGCCCCGGGGCATTCGGTCAGGGCGATGCCCCGGACTCGCCGTCCGCACCGGTAAGGTCACCGGATCCACTCCGCTGAGGTGATCCGGGAGGCCTTCCGGCGGCGAGCGCGAGATTGGCGGCCCGTCGGTTAGCCGATAGGCTGACGCGCCTGACAGCGTCCGGGGCGCCTGCCCTCGCCGGGACAGGCGGTGGGCACCGAACGTCCTGGACCTGCGAGAAGGCCCCACGCGACCGAGAGGATTTCCCCGTGGAATTGTCGAATGATTTCCGCGTCGGAGTTCCGGTTGCCGAGGCGTGGAAGGTGCTGACCGACGTCGAGCGGATCGCCCCCCTGCTGCCCGGGGCGCAGCTGCAGGAAGTGGACGGCGACCAGTACAAGGGCACCGTCAAGGTCAAGGTCGGCCCGATCACCGCTCAATACAAGGGCACCGCCCGGTTCGCCGAGATGGACGAGGCGGCGGGCCGTGTGGTGCTGGCGGCTTCCGGGCGCGACGCGCGTGGGCAGGGCAACGCGGACGCGACCATCACCGCGCTGCTGGAACCGGACGGGGACAGCACCAAGGTCACCGTGCTCACGGATCTGACGGTCACCGGCAAGGTCGCGCAGTTCGGCCGGGGAGTTCTCGCGGACATCAGCGCGAAGCTGCTCGGCCAGTTCGCGGCGGCGCTGGAGGCCGACCTGGCGCGCGAGCAGGGCGAAGAAGCCCCGCAGAGCGCAGAGCCCGCCATCGAGCCACCCGCCGGTGACGCGAGCGAGACCGGAGCCGCCGTCGACGCCGCGGTCCCGGACGCGACCGCCGGCGAGGCGAGCGAGATCAGCTCCCCGGCCGCAGCCGTCGCCGAGGCGGCGCAAGCTACCGGACCACGGCGGATCGACAGTCCCGAGGCCGAGCCGGTGGATCTGGTCGCCCTCGCGGGGGGCGCGACGCTCAAGCGCGCGGTCGCGCCGATCGGCGCGGCGTTGCTCGTCCTGGCGTTGCTCCTGCGCGGGCGCCGTTCGAGACGGCGCTAGCCGCCGACCGCGACCACCCCGGCCAGCTCGAGAATCCGGCCGGGCGGCAGGTACTGCTCGGTGACGCGGACTCCCAGGTGGCCCAGCGCGTCTTCGATCGCGCTGGTGACCACCGCCGGCGCCACGATGGCGCCTCCCTCGCCGACCCCGCGGAACTCCACGCCCTCCCCGGGCGGCGGCCCCTCGTAGTGCACGATCTCGATAAAAGGGATCTCGGATGCCGTCGGCAGCAGGTAGTCCATGAAGGTGCCGGCCAGGAACTGGCCGTCGGCATCGTAGGCCGCCCGCTCGTACAGCACACCCGCGATGCCCTGCGCGACGCCCCCCCGGATCTGGCCGTCGACGATAGCCGGGTTGATGATCTGCCCCGCATCCTCCGCCACCAGATAGCGCAGGATCCGCACACCGCCGGTCTCGAGATCGACCTCGACCAGGCAGACGTGCGTCCCGCCCGACCAACCGCTGCCGCTGATTCCCTCCGCGGTGAACGTCTCGGTCGCCGCCAGGTGGGGATCCACGTCGGCAGGCAAGGTCCGTTGCGCGAGATACGCCGTGTTCGCGACCTGAGCCAGCGGGGTCGGCTCGCTCGGCACCCCTCGTGGGGTGACCATGCCGTCCACGATGTCGAGGTCGGCCGCGTCGATCTCGAGCATCGCCGAGGCGACGGCCAGCGCCTTCTCCCGCACTCGCTTCGTCGCCATCATCACCGATCCACTGGCCCAGGTGCCGGCCCGGCTTCCGCCCGTTCCGGCAAGGTTCAGCGGGGTGATGCTGGTGTCCCCGTGCACCACGCGGACATGATCCAGCGGGACACCGAGAGCGTCCGCCGCGATCTGGGCGAGGGTCGTCTCGTGGCCCTGGCCGGTCGGCCCTTGCCCGGTGTAGACGACGAGGTGCCCGTTCGGCTCGATACGAGCGCTGGCGGCCTCGCTGAACTGCGACCTCCACTCGCGCCAGCCGGGGGCGAACTCGATGTAGGTGGCGATCCCGATGCCCAGCAGCCGTCCCGTTTCACGCGCCGCGGCCTTGTCGCGCACGAGCTGCGCGTACCCGATCTTCTCCAGTGCCAGATCGAGACACTGCCGCGACGAGATGCCGTCCAAGCCGCTGCCGGTGATCGAGCGATCCTCCGGGGCGCCGTCGACGAGGTTGCGCCGACGGACGTCGATCCGGTCGAGGTCGAGCTCGCGTGCGATCAGGTCGATGAGCCGTTCGCGAACCCAGGTCTCGATCTCCCACGGCCCGCGGTAGGCGACCATCGAAGCCTTGTTGGTCACGACGCACGCGCCTTCGAAGGCCAGCGCCTGCATCCGGTACGGCCCGGGCAGCAGATCCCGGATGACGTGCAGGTAGATCGCCGACGCGGTCGGGATGGACGGGTACGCGCCCTGGTCGAGCAGCATCCGCGCGCGCAGCCCGACCAGCAGGCCGTCCGCGCTGACCGCGGCCTCGACCTCCATCCGTTCTTCCCGCGCGTGACCGGAGGCGAGCAGGTGCTCGTTGCGGTCCTCGATCCACTTGATCGGCCGGCCGATGATCCGGCTGGCGGCGGCGAGGGTGAGGTCCTCGCGCGACAGCGCCAGCTTGAGACCGAAGCCGCCCCCGACGTCGCCGCACAGCACCCGCACCCGCTCCAGCGGCTGGTCCAGGTAGTTGGCGAGCTGGAACCGCCACCCGTGCGTGTTCTGGGTGGAGGCGTGGAACGTCAGTTCCCTGCTGGCCGGGTTGTAGTCCGCGACCGCACCCCGCGTCTCCATCGGCACGTTGGCCTGCCGGGATTGGTGGAATGTCTCCCGGATGACGGTGTGCGCCGACGCGAACACGCTGTCCACGTCACCGTAGGAGTTCTCCACCCGGTAGATCACGTTCTCGCCGACGTCCTCGAACAGCGGCGGCAGGCCGGGGTCCTGCGCGGTCTCGAAGGACACGACCGGGTCCAGGGGCTCGTACTCCACGTCGATGAGGTCGCAGGCGTCCTCGGCGACGTATCGGTTTTCGGCGACGACGATGGCCACCGGGTCGCCGACGAAACGCACCCGGTCGGTGGCCAGCGGCCAGAACTCCGGGCAGGTGAACCCTGGGACGTTCGTGCCGATCTGGATCGGCTTCGTGACCGGCGCGATCTCGGCGCCGGTGAACACGGCGACGACACCGGGAAGTTGCCGGGCGGCTTCGACGTCGATCCCGCCGACCCGGGCGTGCGGGTAGGCGCTGCGCAGGAAGGTCGCGTGCAGCATCCCGGTCAGCCGTACGTCGTCGACATACCTGCCGCGGCCGGTCAGGATGCGCGGATCCTCCACCCGCCGGGCGCTCTCCCCGACGAACCGCCTCATCGTGACGTCTCCGTGTCCGGCCCGCTGGCACGTGCGGCGTCGAGGACCCCCTGGATGATCGACTGGTAGCCGGTGCACCGGCAGAGGTTGCCGGAGAGCTCTTCGCGCAGCGTCTCTTCCGAGACGTCCCCTTCGCGCAGCAACGCGGTGATCGTCGTCAGGAAGCCGGGCGTGCAGAACCCGCATTGGAAGCCGTGGTTGTCCCACATGGCCTGTTGCAGTGGGCCCAGTGCACCGCCGGGCCCCGTCAGGCCTTCGATCGTGGTGATCGACGCTCCCGGAACCTGGACGGCGAACAGCAGACAGGAACGCACCGGTTCGCCCTCGAGCAGGACCGTGCAGGAACCGCAGACGCCGTGCTCGCAGCCGATGTGCGTGCCGGTGAGTTCCAGATCCTCCCGGATGAAGTCGCAGAGCGTTCGTCTGGGCTCGACGACTCTTTCGTACACCACCCCGTTGACCTCGAGGCGGACCGACTCGAAGGTCATGCGGCCCCCAGCCGAGTTGCCGACTCCTGCAGCGAACGGCGCACCAGCGCCTTGGCCAGCTGTCGCCGGTACGCGCTGCTTCCGTGCAGGTCCGAGGGAGGATCTATGCCGGCCGCAACCCGCTCTGCCGCTTCGGACCACAGCTCCGCGCTCGGCAACTCACCTACCAGGAGCTCCTCGGCGGCCTCGGCGCGAACCGCGGCCGACGCCACCCCGAATAGGGCGACCCGCGCCTTGGCGATCTTCCCGTCGGCGCCGAGTCCGAGCACGGTCATGACGCCGGCGAGGGCGAAATCGCCGCTCCGCCGTGCGAATTCCTGGACTGACCAGCCGGTGCCCTCGTCCCAGCGAGGAAACCGGACGTGGGTGAGTATCTCGTCAGGCTCCAGGGAGGTGCTGAGGAACCCGGTGAACAGGTCGCTGGCCTGGATCTCGCGCTCGCCGGCAGTGTTGCGGACCATGACCGACCCGTCGAGGGCGAGCAATGCCGCCGGCAGCTCCGCGGCCGGATCGGCGTGCGCGATGCTGCCGCCGATCGTGCCGCGATTGCGGATCGCCCGGTGGCCGACGAAGGACAGGGCGTCGGAGACGAGCGGGATTTGGCTCCGCACGAACGGCGAGCTCTCGACCACGCCGTGGCGGCTGCATGCCCCGATCTCGACCTGCTCGCCCTCCGTGATTCCCGCTAGGGCCTCGATCCGGTTCAGGTCGATCAGGTGGTCGACACGCACCAGCCGCAGCGACAGGAGCGGGACCAGGCTCTGGCCACCTGCGATCACCTTGGCGTCGTCCGCCAGCTTCGCGAGCAGCTCCGTCGCCTCGTCGACGGAGGTCGGAGCGTGGTAGTCGAACGGGGCGGGCTTCACATCCGGTCCCGCGTCGAATCCCGATGATTGCCCGCCCGCATGCCCTGCCAAGGAGGGCGACACTTCCCCATCCGGGGATAGTAACGCCCGTCGGAATCGGCCGATCCAGCCTCGAACTGCCTCACCTCGAAGCGGCGGACCAGCGCGCGAGGTCGCCCGGTGTGTCGAGGTCGGCCGGATCGCCCGGCACCTCGATCTCGTCGACCAGGTCCGCTCGGGCCCGCAGGAACGGCCGGGCCCCTTCGTCCGGTCCGGCGTGCGCCAGCGCTACCCGCCACAGCTGCGGGCTCATCACGATGGGGTGGCTTCGCCGCGGGCCGTAGCGTCCGGTCACGATGCGTCCTGGACGCCAGGCCTCGACGACCGCGCGGACGGCGTCGACGCCGATGCCCGGCGTGTCGACGAGGATCACGGCGAGGCCGTCGACGTGGACGCTCAGTGTCGTGACCGCGAGTTCGAGCGAGCTGCGCATGCCTCGGTCGGGCGCCGGGTTGACGACCAACTGGCTGTCGCCGCCGTCACATGTTGTTCCTTCGCGCACGACCGCCGACACGGGGGCGCAACCCGCCCCGCGAAGCGCGGCCACGGCGCGATCGAGCAGCCGGACGCCGCCGACGACCAGCTCGGCCTTCGGTCGGCCCATCCGACTGCCGCCGCCGGCCGCCAGCACCGCTCCCGCCACCCGCACGAGCAGACGCTATTCGACAAGCAGGCCCCGTGCGACGCTTGGCCGGTCGCCGCCGGGTGTGCGAAGCACCGGCGAACAGACCATGCTGGGAGCATGGATCTCGTCGACCCGGCCGATCTGGCCGGCGCACTGGAGCTTGCCGGATACCTGCCGGACCCCGGGATCGCCACCGCCGCTTTCCTCGCGCTTCGCATGCGGCGGCCGTTGTTCCTCGAAGGGGAGCCCGGAGTGGGCAAGACCGCGCTCGCCCAGGCGCTCGCAACCGTCACCCGATCGCGGCTGATCCGCCTGCAATGCTACGAAGGCATCGACTCCCGTCAGGCGCTCTACGACTGGGACTTCCCGCGCCAGATCCTGCACCTGCGCACGGCCGACACCGCCGACCGGAGCGCATCGGAGGCCTCGCTCTACGACCGGCGTTTCTTGCTCGCCAGGCCGCTTCTGCAGGCCCTCGAACAGGGGCCGGCGGTTCTGCTGATCGACGAGATCGACCGAGCCGATGACGAGTTCGAGGCTTTCCTGTTCGAGGTCCTCACCGACAACGCGGTCACGATTCCGGAACTCGGCACGATCACCGCCACAGCGCCGCCCGTGGTCGTGATCACCTCCAACCGAACCCGTGAGGTTCACGACGCGCTCAAACGTCGCTGCCTCTACCACTGGGTCGAGCATCCGGACTTCGGGCGCGAGGTGGCGATCGTGCGCCGCCACCTGCCCGCGGCGGCCGCCCAGCTGGTCGAGGACGTCGCCCGCGCGGTGGCCCGGCTGCGGGAGGCAAACCTGGTCAAGCCTCCCGGCATCGCCGAGACGATCGACTGGACGAACGCACTGCACATGCTGGGAGCCAGTTGTCTCGAGTCCCCGGCCGCGCAGGACACCCTGGGCGCGGTGCTGAAGTACCGCGAGGATCTGGTCCGGGTGCGCCGTGAGTTCGCCGCCCTGCTCGGTGAATGAGCGTGCCCACTCCCCCGCCGGACGAGCCGGATCCGGTCGTGGTGATGACCGGGTTCGCCCGCGCGCTGCGCGCCAGCGGGGTCGCCGCCGGTTCGATTCGCCTCGCCATGGCCGTCGAGGCGCTCACGTACGTGGATCCGCTCGACGCGAGTCAGGTCTACTGGACCGGCCGGATAACCCTGTGCGCCGAACGCGACGACCTGCCGCGCTACGACGCGGTCTTCGAGGCGTGGTTTCGCGGGCGGGGCGACGCCAGGCATCCGCGCCCGGTTGTGGCCGAATCCCCCGTCGCGGCTCGGCGCGCGTGGGACAGCGCGAGCGGTGGGTGCCGTCCGGCCGACGACGAACGGCTGCGCACCGCCGCGAGCGACGTCGAGGTGCTCCGACGCCGCGACATCGCCGACCTGAGCGAATCCGAGCGACGGCGAGTCGACGAGCTGATCACTTCCCTTGCGCCCCAGGCGGGGGTGCGCAAGACCCGGCGCCGGCGCGCCGGGGGCAGGCACGACATCGACGTCTCACGCACCCTGCGTGGCATGCTCCGCGACGGAGGCGAACTGCTGGTCCTGGAGCGGACGCGGCCGGCGACCAAGCCCCGCCGGGTCGTATTCCTGCTCGACGTCAGCGGTTCGATGAGCCCGTACGCCGACAGCCTCCTTCGCTTCGCCCATGCGACGGCGCGCCGCCTGCCCACCGCGGCGGAGGCGTTCACCGTGGGCACCAGGCTGACCCGGGTCACCCGCCAGTTGCGGACACACGATCCGTCGGAGGCGCTCGGCGCGGCGGGAGCCGCTATCCCGGATTGGTCCGGGGGCACCCGGCTGGGCGACACCCTCCGGGCGTTCCTCGATCTCTGGGGCCAGCAGGGCCTCGCTCGGCGGGCCGTCGTCGTCATCGCCTCGGACGGCTGGGAGCGCGGCGACGCCGGCCTGCTCGGCGAGCAGATGGCCCGCCTCGCGCGCCTGGCGCACCGCGTGATATGGGTGAATCCGCACCGCGGCAAGGCCGGTTTCGTGCCCGCGACCGCGGGCATGGCGGCCGCGCTCCCGTACGTAGACGAACTCGTCGCGGGACACACTTTGGAAGCGCTGCAGACCCTGGCGGAGGCACTGGCACATGCGTGACGTCCTGGACGACCTCGACGCCTGGTGGAGTGCCGGGCGGACCAGCGCCCTCGCCACCGTGGTCGGAACCTGGCAGTCGGCTCCCCGCCAGCCCGGCGCGGCCATGCTCGTCGGTTTCGACGGCACAGCGGTCGGAAGCGTCTCTGGGGGTTGCGTCGAAGGCGCCGTGTACGAGCTGGCGGAACAGGTCCGTGACAGCCTCGTCCCCGTGGCGCAACGCTACGGGGTGAGCGACGACGACGCCTTCGCCGTCGGCTTGACCTGCGGCGGGATCATCGACGTCTACGTCGAGCCGGTCAACCAGCAGACCTTCCCCGAGCTCGGCGCGGTTCTCGCCGACATCCGGGCCGCCCGCCCGGTCGCCGTCGCCACGTTGGTCAGCGGCGCGGACGGCGAGCGGCCCGGGCGCCGTCTCGTCGTTCGCCCGGGCGGGACCTCTGGGACACTGGGCAACGACCGGCTCGACGCGGCGGTCGGCGACGACGCCCTGGGCCTGCTCGAACAGGGCAGCACCGGGCTGATCCATTGCGGCCCGGAAGGTGAGCGGCGCGGCGACGAGCTCGCGATCTTCGTGGCGTCCTACGCCCCGAAGCCCCGGATGATCGTCTTCGGCGCGATCGACTTCGCCGCGGCGGTCGCCAGGATCGGCTCGTTCCTCGGTTACCGGGTCACGGTGTGCGACGCGCGGGCGACTTTCGCGACCCCCAAGCGTTTCCCCGAGGCCGACGAGGTCGTCGTCGCCTGGCCCCACGACTACTTGGCCCGGACCGAGACCGACGCACGGACCGTCGTGTGCGTGCTCACGCATGACCCGAAGTTCGACGTGCCGCTCCTCGAGATCGCGCTCCGGATGCCGCTTGCCTACCTGGGAGCCATGGGGTCGCGGCGCACCAACGCCGATCGGGTCGCTCGCCTGCGGGAACGTGGCTTCACCGACGACGACCTCACGATGCTGCGCGCGCCGATCGGCTTGGACATCGGGGGCCGCACCCCGGAGGAAACCGCGGTGTCGATAGCGGCGGAGATAGTCCAGGCCCGCTGGGGTGGGACCGGCAGGCAATTGAGGGCCCTCTCGGGTCCGATCCATCACGAACTTTCGGCTTCGCCGTAAAGTGCCACCTTGACCCTTAATTTTCGTCGCAATAACGTGCGGCACCGAAGCTGACATGGGCTTACGGGGGCCACTGTCAACCGGATCCGTGAGGAAGATGATGTCGATGCGCTTGGACTCCCGCGTTGCCCTGATTACCGGTGGAGGTTCCGGACTCGGTCGAGAATGCGCCTTGCTTTTCGCCGAGGAAGGCGCCCGAGTGGTCGTGTTCGACAGAGTCGAGAAACGCGCCAAGGACGCGGCCGAACTCGTCGTCGGCAAGGGCGGCGAGGCGATCGCGGTGGTGGGCGATGTCGGTGTCGAATCGGACATCGCACGCGCGGTCGACACGGCGGTAGACAGTTTCGGCAAGCTCGACATCATGTTCGCCAACGCGGGGATCATGCAATCCGACTTCGGCCGGGGAATCTCCTTCGACGAGACCGCGGCCGAGGTATGGAACGAGATCCTCTCCACGAACCTCACCGGCGTCCTCTGGTCGCTCAAGCACGCGGTGCGGGTGATGAAGGATCGGGGCGGCGCGATCGTCGTCACCGGTTCCGCGGCGGCGCTCCGCGCCTACCCGAACCTCGCGCTCTACAGCGCGACCAAGGGCGGCGTCAATGGCCTGGCGCTCGCCGTGTCGCGCGACGTCGGGCGTTTCGGTATCCGGATCAACGTCCTGAACCCGAGCGGCGGAATGTCGCCGAACTTGATCCTTCCACCGGACGCCCCCGTCGTCGGCATGTCGATCGAGGAAGCCGCGGGCGACAAGTGGGATCCGATCACCGCGGCGGGACCGCTCAAGTTGAGCACTCCACCGCGGCTGCGGGACAACGCCAACGCCGTGCTATTCATGGTCTCCGACGAAGCTCGCTGGATGACCGGCAAGTCGATGACTCCCGCAGACGGCGGGGTGCTCAACTCGATTGCGATGAACTTCTCCGACGACTGGACCACCGACCTGGTTGCGGATATCCCCTGAGGCAGGCCTGACACCCGGTCCGCCGACAGGCGCGGAACTTAGGGCCCCTCGGTCTGCTCGCCGGGCATCGCGAACGACGCCCAACCACTTCGGAATCCGGACGGCCCTGCCTCGACCACCCTCCGGATGCCTTCGTCGAGGGTCACGCTGGCGGGCCCGAGAAAGCGCTCCATCTTCTCCAGGTTCCCCTGACGCGGAACCAGTGCGGCGGCGGAGTGGGACCACTTTGGTTCGACGCCCAGTATCTCGGCTGCTTTCGTGCACAGCTCTTCGACGCTCGTCGCGGACCCGCCGAAGTTCAAGATCGCGACCGGCACTGCGGCGTGGTCGACGGATGCGATCAGCTTGTCGACGTAGTCGTCCTCGAACATCACCGTCACGACATTGGGTCCCGGTTCCGCGATCGCGACCGAGCGCTGCTGCCGCACCCGCTCGATGCGCGCCGTCGCGGCGCCGCCTCCGGGCCCGTACATCTGGAACAGCCGCAAGATGACCGTCGGGAGGCCGAACTCCGTCGTCAGGTGGCGGACCAGCACTTCCGCCGCGATCTTGCTCAGCGAGTACTCCGGAAAGCCCTCCTGAACGCCGTACTCGTCGTCCTCGGCGAGCGGTCGGTCGACCGGTGCGTAGACGGATGCGCTGCTGGCGAAGACGAAGGCCTTCGCATGCCGGAACCTCGACATGAGACGGGCTGTCGCGAAGGCATTCGCCTCGAGCATCGCGCTCACCTCGTGCCGGCGCGCGACGTCGGTAGATGGAGTGAGCGCTCCCAGGTGGAATACGACGTCGACATCGTCGGGCAGGGCGGACCAGTCGTCGGAAGACAGATCGAACGGAACCGGCGTGACGCCGAGGCGCGCCAGCTCCGCGGCGTCGGCCCGGTCCCGGAAGCGGGCGCCGGCAAAGACCGTGTGTTCGGACGCGAGTGCCCGGCACAGCGGAAGCCCGACCAGCCCGGTCGATCCGGTGACGAGGATGCGCGATCCGTCTTTCACGTTCACCACCGCTGTCTTGGGACTGGGCACCCGAGGAAATGGACGCCGAGGGTTGGGACGACGCCGCGCCGAACCTGGCGCGGAGAATGCTAGTGGGGTTTCGTTCGGTCCGGACATTAAGGGTCCACATAAGAGTGGCTCCACAGAGCGATTGTGCGACTCTCTTTGAAACGTAAGTGGAAGGAGCGGGGAGTGGCTGACCTGGAACGTCGCCGGCTCGGTGCCGGCGGACCGGAGGTGACGGTGCTCGGTTTCGGTGCCATGGAACTTCGGGGTACCGCGCACCGCAGCCCGCGCCCACTCGAGGAGGACGTCGCCGCCGAGGTGCTGCGCACTGTCCTGGACGAAGGGATCACGTTCATCGACACCTCGATCGACTACGGTCTGAGCGAGGAGCGGATCGGCCGGCACATCGGCACGCGCCGCAGCGAGTACGTCCTCGCCTCGAAGGCCGGCTGCCCGCTCGCGCACCAACCCGACGCTCCCCCCACTGGCCCACTGAAGCACGACTACTCACCGGCCAACATCCGCGCGGGCGTTGAGCAAAGCCTGCGTCGGCTGGGGACCGACTACCTGGACCTGGTGCAACTGCACATCAGCCCGTCGCTGGAGGTGCTCCGCCGCGAGAACGTGCTGCAGACCCTCAGCGCGCTGCGGGAGGAGGGGAAGGTCAAAGCCCTCGGTGTCTCCTCCACGCTTCCGGAGCTCGACGATCACCTCGACATCGACGAGTTCTCCGCTTTCCAGGTTCCGTTCTCCGCGTTGGAACGCGAGGTGGAAAGCCGGATCGGGCTCGCCGCGGAACGAGGTTTCGGAATCGTAGTTCGCGGCGGGGTGGCCCAAGGCGGCAAGCGAGAGAAGCGCACCGCGGATGGCAAGCCGATCGAATGGGCCGGGACCGGCCTGGACGAGTTGCGCGACGGCGACACCGAACAGGGTTTTCTGCTGCGGTATGCGATGGCCACGCCGGGCGTGACGACGGTGATCGTCGGCACGGCCGACCCGGCGCACGTCCGCAGCAACGTGGCCGCGGCGCGCCGGGGTCCGCTGCCCGCGGACCTGTACGCGGAAGCGCAGCGAACGCTGGACGCTGCCGGGATCACGGTTGCGGCATTGCGTGGAAGTCGGCCCGCCCAGCCACCGGATGCCTGATGACCTGAAGGTCGTCGTCGCGACAGTCGTCTATGTGGTTGTGCTGGCGTTCAGGCGTGCGTCGATGTCTTCCCATACGTCGAGTTGGAAGGGTTTGAAGACTTCGATCGGCGAATACGTCACGTCACCTAACGAGCCTTCCGAGGCGAGTCGTTGGAGTGAACGGGTGTAGGCGTCCATCGCTGCCGTCAGCAACACGCCGGGCGCGATCCCGACCCGGTAGCCGAGATCGGCCAGTTCATCGAAGGGAATCGGGGGGGTCTTTCCACCCTTCACGATGTTGAACACAAGTGGGGCGTCGATCTCCTTCGCGACCTTCCTGATCTCCTCCACCGTCTCAGGCGCTTCGACGAAGATCGCGTCCGCACCGGCCTCACGGTATCGGCACCCACGCTCGATCGTGATAAGGAACATGGCTCGGAGTATGCACCACCGTGATTCCGGGCAATATGGTTTGGGTGCCGTCGACGGCCTCGTACTTCAAATAGTCCGAGCGCCAGTACCGCGGCGGAAAGGCCGGGTCCTGCAAGCCGTCCTCGAGGTGACCGGACTGGGCGTAGCAAGTCGCATTCCAAAAGAGCTCGTTGTTGCCGGCGTGGTCCGAGTGAAAGTGGGTGTTGATGAGATGCTTGACATCACCCGGACCGACGTCGAGGTCGGCAAGTCGGCGCAGCAGGTAGTCCTCCGGTCGCATCAGCACGTGAATCTCACGGGGGCCATCAGGCTTCGTCTGGTGATCTTCATGTTTCGCCTGGCTTGTTCCGGCTGATCACATGGCCGCGAGAATAGCATCGCAAAACTCGGTCGTAGTTGCATTACCCCCTTGGTCGGGCGTAAGTGTCTTTCCGGCCGCATAGACGATGTCGATGGCATTCTCCATCCGTTCCGCGTCTGCGGTGAGCCCGATGTACTGAAGTGCCATCACCGCGGACAAGATCGTCGCTGTCGGATTGATGATATTCTGGCCCACGATATCGGGCGCAGTACCATGAACAGATTCGAAATAAGCGTAGTCGTTGCCAAAGCATCCACTTGGCGCGAGACCAAGGCCCCCTACCAAGGCGGCGGCGGCATCCGACAAGATGTCGCCATAAAGATTCTGAAGGACGATCACGTCGAAATCCCACGGCCGGCCGACGAGGCGATGGGCGAAGTCGTCGACGAGTAGCGTGCGATGCTCTATATCCGGAAACTCCTTTGCGACCCGCTCGCCCACCTCGGCGAACAAGCCGTCGGTGACGGGCAGGACGTTGAACTTCGACGCGACACACACTCGTCCGGGCCGGCCCGCAGCCTTTCGCCTTCGAGCCAGCTCGAAGGCGAAACGGTGGATCCGCTCAGAAGCGGCCTCGGTGGTGACTTTCAGGGCGAACTTGCCGGACCCGAGTTCGTTGACCGCTCGGCCTGCAGCCGGACTCACCATGTCCAACGGCTCCAGGCGGTCAAGACCGCCCTCGATACCGAGGTAAAGGTCTTCGGAGTTCTCCCGGACGATGACGAAGTCGATGCCGTTCGGCTCGCGAATCGGAGATGCGAAACCGGGGCGCCATTTGGCCGGTCGTACGTTCGCGAAGGTCCGTTTTCCCCAGCGCAAGTACCGGATCGCATCAGCCGACGGGCCGGAAGTCGCGCCGAAGAGCGTCAGGTCGGCGTCGTCGATGACCTGCCTCGCCTCGGCAGGGAACCATGAGCCGTGGGTCCGTTCGGCGGGGATCCCGACCGGAGGGCGGACGAACTCCAGGTCGAGGCCCGCACGCTCGAGCAAGACCACCACGGCTTCCATGGCCTCGGCGGCAGCGTCCTCCCCCGGAATGATCGCGACCTTGCGACGCCTGTCCATCGACCGGCTTCCCGCCGACGACTCATGCAGGTGCATTACCGCGTCTCACTTTCGATCTTCTGGGACGCAAGCGAACCTGGCCCTGGAACCCGACGGAAAGAGGGGACGGAGAGGACTCCGGCCCTGAGGTCGTTCACGCGTTCCTCCGCGTACGATACGTCCTCAGGCCGACCGAAGACGAAGAATCGCCGAGCGTCCAGTTGTCGCACGATGATTGCGGCGAGAACATCGGGGTCCGCGCCAAACTGCTCCAGATAGGCGCCGTCTCGTTCGAGGACGTCCTTGTCGACGTGCGCCACCCCGTAGCGTTCCTGCCGGTGGCGAACCGAATTGTGCATCTGGGAGCGGATCGCTCCCGGCAGGATCACCGACACGTCGACCGGGATCTTGGCCTCACGAAGCTCTTGTTGGAGCGACGCGCAAAGGCTCAGCAGCGCGGACTTGCTGGCGTTGTAAGGTGCATGCCCCGCTCGGGACGTCAGCGTCAGCGTCGATGAGGTATGTGCGAGATGGCCTGAGCCCAGGAGGTCGACGTCGAACACCCACTGCCAGTCCTAGTCGCGAAGTGTCCAGCTCGTGGGAGCCGCGTAACCGACGCCGGACACATTGCACACGAGATCGACCCGTCCATAACTCGACATCGCGATCTTCGCGAGTTCGTCCACTTCGGAAGATTGGGAAATTTCGAGAACCTGTGAGACCACCTGGGTGCCACGTGACGTCAAATCCTCCCTACGGCGGACAGTTGCTTATCGTCGAGGTCTGCCAAGACAAGCCGATTCCCCCTCGACGCATAAAGCCGGGGCCAGGCCCGCCCCAAGCCCGCCCGCCGCGCCGACGACGACCACTACTTCACTATCCGTCATACGTGTCTCCGACCCGCTGGTTTGTTGCAACAAATGTCGACTCGGCTCGCTTCGTGCTCAATATCTGGAGGAAGAAGCCGCGGGACTGATGGGTTTCAGCCGCTGGGTTGAGGTTCCAAACCATAGATACGGCGAGCCGTCTCTGCGAAGACCGTGTCTTTCTCTGGCTTGGACAGTCCGGAGAATACACGCTTGAAGGTATTCCAAAGGGTGTGGTAGCTACACGTTGCCGCGTCGACGGGAAAATTGCGCTCCAGCAAGCACCGGTCAGGACCATAAATGTCGAGTAACCAGAGGATGTCCGACTGCCATTGTTCGGCCAGCAAGTCTGATGTCGCACGTCTCGTGAGGTCCGGTTCGTTAAGCCGCCGGACGATCGGTATACCGATTCCTCCGATCTTCAGATTGACGCCGGCGTGACGAGCCAACTCCTCGTGGGCGGCACGGCAAGGTCCCTCACATCTCCGAGCTGAGGATGGAAGACCAATGCATCGAACGGAAGCCCGCGATCGACAAGTTCCTTGAACCCGGCGCGCCACTCGGGGTCGCCCATGAGGGCGGACGGGGGTGCCCCGCGCATGACCGGAGTCTTGGGATCAGGATCCCAGCCTGCAACGTGCCGGAGACCTACGAGGTAGCCACCGGCTAGGTCGGTTGCCTGATCGATGACCTTCCCCGCGCGCTGTCCGACACGAAGGTCGACGAAACCCACGATCCGACTTACCCGCGCGCCACCACGGCGCTCGCTTTCCCGCGCGAGCTCCGTAAGGCACCTCCTGGGCATCGCCCAGGTGGTGGTGCGCATCGACGATCTCCTGCTCCGGTTCGAGCGTGACCTCGACCTGGTTCGCCGCCGCACGAGCTGGCATCTGGCGGCGCGCGTCGTCGACTCCTCCGACCGCGGGGCCGCCGGCCGGGCTGGTCGTCTCGGGGCTCCTCAGCTGAGCAGAGGGAGCACCTCGTCCGCGAGGAAACGGATTCCACCTTCTTGGTCCGGCCCCATCTGGGAGATGTAGATCGCTTCGAAACCGGCCCACATGGGCGCGTCTTGGGAGAGTTGTCCGCCCGCCGCCTCATGGCCCCACAGCCGGTACGCGGTTTCGGCCGCGGCCGAAGCCGACTTCGCCCAGCAGATCTTCACCCCGGCCTGGGTCCGTCCGCGCCCACCGGCCTCCCGGTAGGTCCGCATTCCGTCACGGTCTGGTCGGACGGCGATCCACCCGTCGGCGATGCGCGTCGCCAGCTGCGTGGACCGGGGGCCGAAACCGGACATCAAGATGTCGGGGGGCGATTCCGGACGAGTCCAGAGCTTGGCATTATGGACCGTGAAGTACTGGCCTTGATGGGTGACGACGTCCCCGTTCCACAGCTTCCGTACGATTTCTAAGGCCTCTTCGAGACGCGCGAGCCGGACACTCACCGGAGGCCAGGGATCCCCGAGGATGTGCTCGTTCAACGCCTCCCCGCTGCCGACCCCCCAGCTGAAGCGGCCAGGAGCCATCGAGGCGAGGGTCGCGGTTGCCTGAGCGAGGATCACCGGGTGTATCCGGAACGTCGGGCAGGTGACCGCCGTCGTCATATGAAGGCGCGTCGTTGCGGCGACACCACCCAGGACTGTCCACACGAATGGACTCTGCCCCTGGCGCGACATCCACGGATGGAAGTGATCGCTTACCCAGATCCGGTCGAACCCGACCCTCTCCGCCTGCTGGGCGCCGTCCACGATCTGCTGACCGGAAAGCTCCTCACCAGAAAGGAAGTAACCGAATTTCGTCACCGCAGCTCCTTCGAAGTCTCACCAGCTCCTACGCCGCGCGTGGGTGGAGAAGCACCTTCGTGTAGCCCTTGATCCGCTTGTCGAACTTGTCGTCCGCCTCGGGTGCCTCGTCGAGCGAGACTTCGTGGGAGACGATGAGGGACGGCTGTGCGAGCTGCCGGTTGTAGCGCTTCACCGGGCACTGCCCGGTGCCGAATGCGATGCCCTTCGCGAACGCCGTTCCGAATTCGAAACCGTACCGGCCCTCTTTCGCGCCCGCCGCCGAGGCCTGCGGATCTTGCGGTTCGTGGACACCGACGATCCCGATGCGACCCGCGGCGCGAACGACCTGGACCATCCGTCTCGGCCAAATTGACCGGGGTGGCTCCAAGCCGCTCTGCCAGTGCCCGGCGGTCGGCGTGAAAATCGACGACGAACGTCTGGGATGCGCCGCGAGGGTTCGCGCTCATCGCCGCGAGCAGGCCTACGGGACCCGCACCGAAGATCGCGACGGTCTTGCCTGGCGACACCCCCGCAAGCTCCGTACCGTGATATCCCGTCGGGAAGATGTCCGAGAGCAATGTGAAGTCGGCCTCTTTCTCCGTCCCGGTCGGGAGTTCCAGCAGGTTGAAATCTGCCCAGGGAACCCGAAGGAGCTCGGCTTGACCGCCCCAATACGGCGGTAACCGTAACCGGCCCCGGTTGGCCGCTGGGATTGGCCCGCAGGCAAGCAGATGTCCACCCGTCGTTGCAATTGCGACAGGTGCCGCAGGCGAGGTTGAACGGCACCGAAACCCGATCGCCGACCCGGATACGTTCGACCCCGAGATCGACATCGACGACGACGCCCATGTTCTCGTGACCGAGTACCATGCCCACGTCCATCTCGACGCGTCGTTCGTAGGGATGTAGATCCGACCCGCAGATGTTCGCCGTCGTGATCTGGATGATCGCGTCGAGGGGCGTTTCGATACGGGGATCGCTCACTTCCTCGACGGCCACGTTGTAGGAGCCTCGAAAGACGACTGCTTTCATCCATGCCTCCGGCGTCGCCACCTCGTCGGTCTCGCCTGCTGGTTCGAGCGGGCCGGCGTAGCTCTCCTTCCCCGCTCCGACGACGAACACGTAGGTGCTCGGCTAAGAGTCGTCGACATACCTCCGCAACGTGATGGCGTTGTGCGGCGCATGTGCTTCGCCGTCGTTGTCGAAGTAGACGAATACTTCGCGCCCCCGCGACCTCCAATCGACCACGCGGCCTGACCAAGCGCGCAGTTCCGCAGCGGTGTAGTCGCTTGCGTACAGCTCTCGCGAGCCGTGTAGGCGGACGTAGGAGAAGTCCGCCGTGGCCTCGTTAGCCATCGGCCACTGTCCTGCCCCGTCGGAGATCACGAGCGCGACTGCCTGCCGGCGCAGTAGATCGAGGACACGGGAATCGAAGACGAGGTCGTTGCGCAGCTCCAACGCATGCCGGACCGGCAGATCCTCGTCGGCTTCGGTGACGACGCGGTCCGCAAGACGTCCGTCGTGGCCTTTGGCCTGCTCGGCCATCTCGGCGGTCGAGCGCGGCAACGAGGTGAGGAACGAGGTCAACAGATCTAGGTCCGGCGTGAACGTGGCCGGAAGTTGCCACAACACCGGACCCAACCGTCGCCCCAGGAGTAATACCCCCGAGGCGAAGAAGTTGGCCAGCGCCCGGTCGACGTCTCTCAGCCGCCTCATGTGGGTGATGTAACGCCCACCTTTCACGGCGAACTGGAAGTCGTCCGGCGTTTGCTGCGCCCAGGAACGGTAGGTCGCAGGACGCTGCAGCGAATAGAACGAGCCGTTGATCTCCGCGGAGTTCAGCGTGGCTGCGAGGTAAGAAAGTTCCTTCGCCGCCCGGAGCCCCGACGGGTAGAACACTCCCTTGCGCCAGCCGGGATAGCTCCAGCCCGACGTCCCGATCCGGACGGCGCTCACCGCCGAGCCGTGCCCGCGGGCGGCGGAGACATCTGCGCCGCGATTAAGGCGATCGCCTCACGAGCCAGGCGGGTGGGCACGGGCGTCGTCATCGGTTACGTCGAGAAGCTGCCGTCGTCCGCGGGTGGTCGTAAGAGCTGACATGAACGCGGACAACAACGCGGCCACCCCGATCGGGATGACGGCGGGCAGTGCGCTCGACGGTGCGAGCCATGCGATCAGACCGGCTGCGACCAGCGTCACGACGAGCGCGATTTCCCAGGCCCGGTGTACGCGCCTCGGCGGAGTTCGACGGAACACCTCAGGAGTGGTCACAGGAATTACCTCGTGGGCAAGTGGGGTTTGTACATCGGCCGTGATTCGTCGTTCCCCGCGGTGCGGCGTTTAGTCCGGATGCTCGTGCAGCGCCGGCGGAGAGGTCGTTCGTGACGCCGCGGACGCCCGCTACCCGTCCGTTGGGCAGCGATGTCTTTCCGCGGTTGCCGCCAGTGACATACCGTGCCCCGGTCGGCTGGCCGAAGGGTGCAGCGCGCCGTCTCGCACGGCGGGGGCCCCGTCCACGAGCAGCGGCTCGAGCCGCGCATGGTCGGCGAACCATTCCACGTGGCGAAGGTGCGGGACTGCCGCACCGACGAATGCGTGCAATGCAGGGGCGCAATGCGCCGAGACCTGCAGGTTCGCTGTGCGGGCCAGCTCCGCCGCGGCCAGCCAGCCGGTGAAGCCTCCGCAGCGCGTGGCGTCGAGTTGCAGGCAATCCACCGCCTCGAGCAGGGCTTTCGTCTCGGCAAGGTCGGCGACGTATTCTCCGGCAGCGACATCGCAACGCAGGTGTCGGCGCAGCAACCGCAAGGCGTCGACATCGTCGCTACTGACCGGCTCTTCGAACCAGACCACGCCCACTTCGTCCAGGAAGCTTCCCATCCGAGTGGCTGCGGCGGTGTCGTAGCCGCCGTTCGCGTCGACCATGAGAGCGACGCCGGCCGGCGCCAGTTCGGCGAGCCGCCGCACCCGCGCCCGGTCGCGGTCCGGCTTGGTGCCCCACGATTCCGCGATTTTTATCTTCACGGCACGGCAGCCGGCCTCGGCCCAGGAGGTGACCTGCGTTTCCAGCTGTTCGTCGTCCTGGGTGGTGAAGCCTCCCGAACCGTAGACCGGTACCGTGTCGCGGCAACGGCCCAGCGCCGTGGCCAAGGATTTCCCTGCGACGCGGGCACGTAGATCCCACCAGGCGATGTCGACCGCGCTGATCGCCTGTGCCACAAGCCCCTTGGTGCCGATATTGCGGCAGGCTCGGCGCATCGTCTCGTAACCTCCGGCGACGTCGTCCACCGGCCGACCCCGGACCGTTTCGGCCAAGTGTTGCCTGACGACGGCGGCAGCTGCCGGACTGCTGTAGGTCCAGCCCAAGCCGCTGTACTCCGCCGCGCGCAGCGTGACGGTGACCGCGGTCGTGGTATCCCAGGAGAAGGTCCCGTCGGCCTCCAGTTGGTCCGTGGGAAAACGGTAGACGCCGGTCTCGACAGCCTCGATCAGCCCGGTCATGGAACGGGAACCTGTTGCTCGGTCAAACCCCGGCGGCCCAGTTCGATCAGCCGATCGGCAGCGCGGGCGGCGAGAGCCATGATCGTCAATGCCGGGTTGGCGGCGCCTTGGGTGGGCAGCACGCTCCCGTCGACGACGTAGACGTTCGGCAGGCCGAATACTCGGTGGGCCCCGTCGACCACGCCGTCCTCGGCTCGCCCGGCCATCCGCGCCCCGCCAACCAGGTGTGCGTAGCGCTCGATCGTGATCACTTCCTGGGCGCCGGCCGCGCGAAGGATCGTCTCCATCGAGGTGGTCGCGGCCTTGGTCAGCGCACGGTCGTTGTCGCACTTCCCGTAGGAGAAATGGGCGACCGGCAGGCCGTTGCCGTCCTTCTCGTCGGCCAGGGTCACCCGGTTGTCCGGTTGCGGCAGGTACTCGCACAGTGCGCCGAGGGTTGCCCAGTGCACGTAGTCGCGCATGTATTCGCGCAGCGGTGCGCCCCAGTGTCCTTGTGCCGTCACGTGTTCGGCCCAGGTGATCGGCAGCGGGCTCACCGTCTGGATCGACCAACCTCGGCGATACGGCTTGCCGGGATCGGTCTCGTAGAATTGCTCGCTGGACACCTCCGGCGGCGGCGCTTTGTACATCCGGATTTCGGACTCGAACCGACCGGCCGTCTGCGGCGCCCCCTGGACCATCAGATACCGCCCGAGTTGGTCATGTTCGTTGCCCAGCCCGTCGGGATATCGTCCGGTGGCCGACAGCAACAACAGGCGTGGGGTCTCGATCGAGTAGCACGCCACCGCCACCGCGCGGGCGTGCTGGTAACAGGTCGTTCCGTCGCGCACGTATTCCACCCCGGTGGCCGCGCCCCGCGCCTCGTCGACGACGACCCGAGTCACCATGGAGTCGGCGCGAATTTCGGCACCGTGGGCCAGCGCATCCGGTATGTGTGTGATCAGCGGACTCGCCTTGGCGTTCACCTTGCAGCCTTGCAGGCAGAAACCCCGATAGATGCAGTGCGGTCGATTGCCGAAGCGGCCGTTGGGAATGGCGACCGGTCCCACTCGTGCCTCGATCCCGACCCTGCGCGCGCCGTCGAGGAAGATCAGCCCGTTGCCACCGACCGGGTGCGGCCTATGCGGGTAGCGGTGCGGATCGCCCCAGGGCCAGTCCTCGCCGGCAACCGGCAGTTCCTGCTCGAGGGCCTGGTAATAGGGCCGCAGGTCTTCGTAGCCGATGGGCCAGTCCGCGCCGACGCCATCGATGGTGTGCGTCCGGAAGTCGGAGGGGTGGAATCGGGGGGTGTAGCCGGCGTAATGCGCCATCGAACCCCCGACGCCACGACCGGAGTTGTTCGAGCCGAGCGGTACCGGATCCTCCCCGCCGATCTGCCTCGGCTCGGTCCAGTAGAGGGTGTGGGCACCGCGTTCGTCGCTGACCCAGTCGCGATCCGGATCCCAGAACGGCCCGGCGTCGAGGCACACCACCCGCCAGCCCGCCCTGGCCAGCCGTTGCGTCAACACTGCGCCCCCGGCGCCGGCCCCGACCACCACGAGGTCGACCTCGTCTCGATCCGCGAAGCGGCGCATGTTCTCCCGGTAGCCGTGGTCGACCCGGCGCCCGTCGTTCGGCAGCAGCCAGGCGGACTCGTTCCGGGCGCGCACCTGCCGGTAGTCGCTGCTCAACCTCCGGTCTCTTCCCGGCCGACCAGACCGGCGTGCCGATGCCTTGCAGCTTCGACCCGGCGGGCGAACGGAACCGGGTCGGCGTCCACCAGATCGGGCCGTTCCCACCGCTCCCGGGCGTCGAGGCCGGGGTTGACGTATCCGCGCGGGTAGGCCGGGCCGGGGAAACCGATCTCGTTCCAGGCCCACGGATGTGAGTAGAACGCGGTGCAGACGTACCGCGTCCACAGGTTCCACACGTGCTCGGCGGGCCATCCGTGCCACGAGCCGCTTGCGCCTGCGAGGTCTTGCACCGATTGGACGATGCCGGCCTGTGCCGCGGCGGTGAGGTGAGCGAAGCCGGACCCCGGTGCAGTTCCCCTCGCGTCGTCATCGAGATGTCGCAGTGAAATCCGCCAGGCCGCGCCGTCCTCGGGGAGTTCGTCGTAATGCCAGCCGTCGGTCTCGGCCGCCACCAGCCTGGCGTCGATCAGTTCCAGCACCGGGATCCGCGGCTCGTCGTCCTGTTCGAGTAGCAGGTCCACCAGCGGGCGAGCCAACCCCGCCTCCTCGGCTGTGAAGAAGGAGAGCTCTGACGGCAAGGACAGGCGAGCCAATACGGTCCGGGCGGTGACTTCGTCCCACTCGCCGACCGAGTCGAGGACGTCGAAGTCACCGAACCGTCCGCGTCCCTGCGGGGTGACGGCACGAGATGCCCGGTGGCGGCCCGGCATCAGAGGTCGCCCTGCGGGGGATTTCCCTCCCGGCGAAGCAACGCGGCGAGGAGGCCCATCCCACCCACGACGCAGGCAAGCAGCGGGGCGAACACGGGAGGCCCGGATTCCAGGTTGTAGCGGGTCACGCCACCCGGGCGTTGGCGTACTCCCCGCAAGTGCAGGTACGTGCCCTGCAAGCCGTTGGCAACGATGGCGGTGGAAGCCACCGGCAGCACGGTGTGTGCCGCACGGCGGGAAAAGATCGAGGCGACACCCGCCGGGACGGCGGTGGGAACCACTGCGATCGGCCACCACATCATCTTGTTGCCGAAGCTGGCACCGTCGTGGGAAAGGTATATCTCCGCGGCGGTGATCGCGGCGCCGGCCGCGGTCAGGCCGGACAGGGTTCGTTCGAAGCGACCGGTGCGCACCGCCGCCGCCGCTCCCCCGGCCAGCCGCGTTGGCTTTGACTGCCGGAGAATTCCTGGTACCAGGTAGAGACGACCCGGAGGTCGCGACGGCACTAGAGCTCTCCGTGCCCGGGAAGGAACTGCTGCACCTTCTCTTTGAGAGTCTGCTTGGTGAAACCCCAGGCGTCTTCGTCGCCGTGCAGCACCGCTCCCGCCAGGGCCTTGACCTCTTCGAAAGTTGCGTGCGGCGGAATCGGCGGCACGTTCGGATCGCACCGTACGTCGAGCACCGCCGGCCGAGACGCCGAAAGTGCTTGCTCCCAGGCAGTTCCGAGCTGTTCGGGCTGATCGACGTTGATGCCGTCGAGGCCAACGCTGCGGGCGAAGGCGGCGTAGTCCACCTCGGGCAGCACCTGCGATTCGGCGAACTTGGGAGAACCCTCCATGGCCCGCATCTCCCAGGTCACCTGGTTCAGATCGTTGTTGTGCAGAACGGCCACGACCAGCCGAGGGTCATTCCACTGGGGCCAGTAGCGTGCGATCGTGATCAGCTCGGCCATTCCGTTCATCTGCATGGCGCCGTCCCCGACGAGAGCGACGGCGGGACGATCCGGATGTGCCCACTTCGCGCCGATGACGTAAGGCACCCCGGGGCCCATGGTGGCCAGCGTGCCGGACAGGGACCCTCGCATCTCCCCGCCGAAACGCAACAAGCGGGCGTACCAGTTGGCCGCGCTTCCCGAGTCGGCCGCGACGATGGCGTTGTGCGGTAGTCGTTCCGAGAGTTCCCAGAAGATCCGCATCGGGTTGACCGGATCCGCGTCCACCATCGCCTGCCGGCGCACGGTCTCCCACCACGAGGTGACGTCGTGTTCGATCTTCTCCCGCCAACGCCGGTCGGTCTTGCGGGTCAGTTGAGGAATGAGCGCGCGCAACGTCGCCTTGGCATCGCCGACGAGGTTCAGCTCGTACGGGTACCGCATCCCGATCCACTTGCCGGACCGGTCGATCTGGATTCCTCGCGCCTGTCCTAGATCGGGCAGGAACTGTGTGTACGGGAAGTTCGACCCCACGGTCAGGAGCGTGTCGCAGCCCGTCATCAACTCGTAGGACGCGGTCGTGCCGAGCAGGCCTATCGACCCGGTGACCCACGGCAGGTCGTCGGGCAGGACATCCTTACCCAGCAGAGCTTTCGCCGCACCCGCGCCCAGCCGATCGACCAGTTCGGTCAGCTCGGCAACGCATCCGCGCGCGCCCTGACCCACCAGCAACGCCACCCGCTCGCCGGCGTTGAGCAATTCGGCGGCCTGCCGGACGGCGACCGGATCGGGCTCCGGAACGGCGGGCGCCAGCCCGACGCTCGAAGGAACCTGCTTGAACGCGTGTTCCGGTGCCTCGTACGGAAGGTCGAATACGTCGGACGGAAAGATCAGACAGGTCGGGGCGTTCTCCGTCATGGCGATCCGGACAGCCCGGTCGAGGAGGTTCGGTAGCTGCTGCGGTACCAGGCACATCTGGACGTAGTCGCTGCAGACGTCCTTGAAGAGACTGGGTAGGTCGACTTCCTGCTGGTAGGACCCACCGAGGGCGGAACGGGCTGTCTGGCCGACGATCGCGACGATCGGCACGTGGTCGAGCTTGGCGTCGTAAAGGCCGTTGAGCAAGTGGATAGCCCCGGGACCGCTGGTTGCCGCACACACCCCGACCTGTCCGGAGAACTTGGCGTAGCCCACCGCCTCGAACGCGGCCATCTCCTCGTGCCGCGCCTGGACGAACTGGGGTTTGTTCTCGGCTCTTCCCCATGCGGCGAGCAGGCCGTTGATTCCGTCGCCGGGATAGCCGAAGACCTGGGACACCCCCCATTCCCGCAATCGGGCAAGCAGGACGTCGGCAACCGTGTCAGCCATGGTTTGGCAATTCCACCCCCCGCGTCGCCGAAACACAGCTCGAGTGATCTATCTCTGGCGGCCGTCCCGCTCCGCGTCACCCGCGAGGCGAGCAGCCGTTTCCACCATGAGGGCGTGCACGAATGACTGCGGGAGGTTGCCGCGCAATTGACGCTGATCCGCGTCGTACTCCTCGCTGAACAGTCCTGTCGAACTGCATGCCATCCGGGTTCGCTCGAACCATGCCCGGGCCTCTTCGCGCTCCCCCGAGCTCAGATGGGTCAACGCCACGAGGAAACCGCAGAGCAGGAAGGAGCCCTCGGCCTCTTGCAGAGGACGCGCGTCGTGGCGGAAGCGGTAGGCGAATCCGTCGACGGTGAGCTCGCCGAGGTACGCCTCGAAGGTGCGCCTACTTCGTGGATCTTCCGGTCCGAGGGCGCCGCGCAATGCCGGCAGCAGCAACGCCGCATCGAGTGCGGGGTCATCCTCGGATCGTTGCCACCGACCGTCGGCATGCAAGGCGTGCCGGGAGGTGACGGCGACGATCGCGTCGGCGAGGGAAAGCCAGTCTCCGGTTGGTCCGATCGTGTCGCCGGCGGTGGCGAGTGCACGCAGACCGGCGGCCACGGTCAGCCGGCTGTGGGTCCACTTTTGCGGCGAAAGTTCCCAGATCCCGGCGTCCGGTTCGGTCCAGCGGCGGGAAACCGCTTCGGTGGCAACGGCCGCGGCGCGCCGCCCGTCGGTATCGAGTCGGCCCAATCGGGCCGCCGCCGCGAACAGCAAGAGCGCCTCTCCATATGCGTCGAGCTGGAATTGATCGGTGACCCGGTTGCCGATCACATCCCGTCCGCCAGGGTAACCGGGCAACCCGAGCCGGTGCGGTTCGGGCACGCGGTCACCTGAAGTCGTATAGGCGGGAAGGATCTGATCACGGTCGGCGAGCAACCGAGAGGCGACGAAAGACACCGAGTGGTCCAGCAAGGACGTTCCGCCGAGCGCGGCCGACGCTTGGCCGATGTAGCACTGGTCGCGGATCCACACGTAGCGGTAATCGTAGTTGCGACCAGCTTCTGCCCGTTCCGGCAGGCTGGTCGTAGCGGCAGCTACGGTGCCGCCCTGCCGGCTGGTCATTCCCCGCAGGACGGCGAGCGAGTGGCGGGTCTGAGCGGGAGCTGAGACGCCGTCGAAAGGAGGTGCCTCTCCGGACCAACTCGCTTCGGTCGCTCGCCAGGTGTGAACGGGATCCACCTGCTCGTCCGGCAACGGCCGTTCGGACAACTCGAGGATCAGGTCGCGCCTCTCCCCCCGTTCCAGGTGCATATGGAGGTGGACTTCGTCGTCGCGCCGTCGTCCACCCGGCCCGCACGAGAATCGCAGGTGGAGTGCGCCACAGCGCCCTCGCCAGCGTCCGTCCTGGTGCTCGACGTTCCGCAACGGGTGACGGTCGTAGTCTCCCCGCGGTTTCAATCGCACGTCGACATCCGCCGGAGCATCTACGGCCCGGACCTGCCGCAAGAGGATCACTCGATCGGGGTCTCCGGGAAAGGCGAGTGCCTCCCGGCACTCCACGACGCCGGACTCGGTCATCCATCGGCTATGCCAGATTAACGAGCCAGGCTCGTAGAAACCGCCCCACACGAACCTTTCGGTGGGTGCGACCGCGAAAAAGCCGTGGCCGCCGATGAGCGAGCTGAAGACCGAACCGCTATCCCAACTCGGAGCGCAGAGCCAGGTGATGTCACCGACTGGCCCAACCAAGGCACCCCGCTCCCCGTCGGCCAGAAGTGCGTAGTCCCTGATCGCGTGCGGGGCCGGACCGGTCACTTGCGCCGCCAGTGTCCCGGACGGCGAGGCTCGGGTGCGGGGAACTCACCTCGGGTTCTCACCGGCGGCGGACTCGGGATACGCCGAGGAGGCCTGCAGCGACGAGTCCTACCCCGACGAGTCCGTGGTGCTCCGAGAGCCACAGCTGCGGATCCTTCTCGTGCGATCGGTCGTCGAACTCGCCGTGCGCACCGAAGTCGCTTCCGGCTGAACCGTCCGCGGCGCTCCACAGATTTCCGCCCGCCGGGGGTGGCCGGTCGATCTGCTGCGCCCTGATCCCGGTGCGGGCCAGGTAACGGTCGAGAAGACCGGGGGCGACCGCATTCGCGACGAGGGTTCCCACGGTCGAGGAACCGACCCAGTATTCCCGGCGGTTCGGATGCTCCGCCGCGAACACGACGGCACGTGCTGCCACCTCCGGCTGGTAGATAGGGGGAACCGGTTGGGCATGCCGGGGAAGACGGTTCAACACCCACGAGAACTGCGGAGTGTTCACCGCCGGCATCTGCACCATCGTCGTTCGCACGTTGCTTCGCTCATGCAGCAACTCGCAGCGCAGCGCCTCGTGGAAACCTTGGATCGCATGCTTGGCCCCGGAGTAGGCGGTCTGCAACGGAATCCCGCGGTAGGCGAGCGCCGACCCGACCTGCACGATCGTTCCGCGATCGCGCCTTTTGAAGTACGGCAAGGCGGCCATCGTGGTGTGCACGTAGCCCAGGTACGTGACCTCCGTGATCCGGCGATACTCCTGCGCGTCGATCTTGTCGAACGGCGCGAACACGGAAGTGAACGCGGCGTTCACGAGGACGTCGAGCTCACCGACGTCGCTTTCGATCCGATCGATCGCCCGGCGGACGGCCGGAAAGTCTGCTACGTCAACCGCGAGGACGACCGCTTTACCTCCGGCGGCTTCGACTTCCTCAGCCACCCCTTGCAGGCCTCTTTCACCCCTGGCGACCAGCACCACGGTCTTGCCCGGCGCGGCGAACCTTCGCGCGCTCGCGCGCCCGATACCGCCGCTGGCCCCGGTTACCGCAATCACCTTGCTCAAGAGCGCTCCGTCACGCCGAGGCGGCTTGCCGTTCAGTGTGTTCGCCTTCGGTGCTGAGAGACCCTTCAGCGGTCTCGTGATGCGCCCGGACGAACCACTGAAACTGCTCGAGCTGCGCCGACTGCTCGATGAGCATGTCTTGGGTGACCGGATCGGGTTCTTCCGTCGACTCGATCGCGGCCCGGTGGGCCTCGATGACACCGCTGTAGACGAGATCCAACGCGCGCAAGTGCGCGAGCGCGTCGGAACGGCCCACCGAATAGTCGTCCCAGCTCCGCTGCCGAACGAGTTCGCCCGGGGTTCCGCACGGCGAGCCGCCGAGCGTCGCGATCCGTTCGGCGGTCTCGTCGACCATGAGCCGTACGGCGTCCACCTGCGGATCGAGCATGGTGTGCACCGCGATGAAGTGCGGTCCCACTACGTTCCAGTGGATGTGTTTCAAGGTCAGCGCCAGATCGTTGAGTGCGTTGAGCCGGTCTTGAAGCGTCTTGATGACGGTGGCTGCCTCGTTCTTCGCGATCCCGGGGACGGTGTAGGCGGGGGATTTCGTACGCGTGCGTGACGTCATGGAACCTCCTGTGGTCGAACGAGATCGACATTTGACTCGTGAAGGATCGATGGAGGTTCGTTACCCCGAGCCCGGCTTGCTAGTCCGCCGGCGGTCGAGTCGCTGATGGTCGGCTGCCAGCTACTCAGGGTCCGGAGGTTGGCGATTCGGGCGAGGTGGACGGGGGTACTTCCGCCTCGACCCCCAGACCTCAGAGGAGTGACGACCATCAGCGGATCTCACCCCGAGGCCCAGCATCTTTGCGGAGGCCGGTTGAGGGCGGAGTTCGCCCGGCTGTGCGACGAGGCACTGGCATGGCCGCTTCCGGGAGCCGGCGGTACCCGCGGACGATGGTCGAATCTGTCAGCCCTGGCCGAATCCGATCTCGTCGTGGCGAGGTTGGTCGAGGCACACGCTGATGCCGTCGCCATCTGCGCGGAGCTGACGTCGGCGGCGTCTCCCCAGACCGGTTCCCGGTGGGGGGTGTGGGCCGCCGAAGGGCTCGGAGCATCGTGTAGGGCGTTCGAGGGAGACGACGGGTGGCGGATCCGGGGAACGAAGGCGTGGTGTTCGGGTGCGACGCTCCTGACACACGCTCTGGTCACCGCCGAGGACGGCCAGCGGCGGGTGTTGCTCGCTATCGACCTCGCGCAGCGGGGGATTCACGCCGGAGATTCGACGTGGGCGGCTGAAGGAATGAGACGGGCGGACACCCGGACCGTTTCTTTCCAGGACGCTCGCGCAGAGCTCGTCGCCGCCGACGCTTCCTACCTGACCCGACCCGGTTTCTGGACAGGCGCGATTGGGGTGGCCGCTTGCTGGTACGGAGGTGCCGCCGCGCTGGGCCGAACGCTTCGCACGGCTGTCGGGGACCGTCCGGCGGACCCGCACGCCGCGGCCCATCTCGGAGCGGTCGACGTCGTACTCGGCACCGCGAGGACGTCTCTGCTGGCCGCGGCGAACGCGGTCGACGGCGACCCCACCGCCGACCATCGACGTCTCGCGCTTCGGGTGCGCGGCAGCGTGGCCAGGGCAGCCAGTGAGGTCGCCGCCCGAGTGGGTCGGGCGCTGGGCCCAGCCTCGTACGCCCGGAACGCAGACCACGCGCAGCGAGTCGCCGACCTCGAGGTCTATGTGCGACAGGACCATGCTGAACGCGACCTCGCGGTTCTCGGGGAGATCACCGCGACCGCCGACTGGGATTGGTCGTTGTGACCGCCGGCCACGATCTTTCCGGCCCCGGTACTCCGGAAGCGGAATGGGCGTCCGGGCTTCCGTCGGGGCTCGAACGAGCCGGCGTCGACCGGTTCGTTCCCAGCTCCGGCCGAGTCGTCGTCGTCGCGCCTCATCCCGACGACGAGGTGTTGGGCAGCGGAGGTCTGCTCTTCGAACTGGGCCGGGCTGACGTCGCGGTGACGATCGTCGCGGTGACGGACGGGGAGGCGAGCCATCCCGGCCGGGCGTCGGAGTTGCGCGCGATCCGCGCGGCGGAACGTGCAACTGCACTTGCGCAACTTGGCTTCGGGCCAGGCGACGTCGTACGGCTCGGTCATCCCGACGGAGCGGTGGAGGCCCGGGCTGTGGCCGCCGACCTCGATTCGATCATCGGCCCGGATGACGTCGTCATCACCCCGAGCAGCGACGACGGCCATCCCGACCACGACGCGTGCGGGCATGCCGCGGCGCTGTGCGCCTCCCGCCCGTTGCTGTGGTCCTACCTCGTCTGGACCTGGCACTGGAGCCGCCCCGCCGAGGTTCCCTGGGATCTCGCCGACCGCCTCGATCTTTCCCCCGAAGCGCTTCAGGCGAAAAGGACGGCCACCCAAGCTTTTCGATCACAGTTGGCAGGTCCAGTGCCGATCCTTCCGGACCACGTCCTCGAACGCCTGCTTCGCCCGTACGAGATCTACCTCCGCCAACCTGACCCGCCCGAGGATTCCGGATGAGCCTTCCCGCGCAGTATTTCGACTCCCTCTATGGGAAGTCGCCGGATCCGTGGGGATTCGAGACCCGCTGGTACGAAGAGAGGAAGCGGGCCGTCACCCTCGCGATGCTCCCGGAGCGCAGCTACGGGAGGGTGTACGAGCCGGGATGCTCGATCGGAACGCTAACGCGGGAGCTCGCGCCCCGGTGCCGCTTCCTTCTCGCAACCGACAGCGCGGCGGAGGCGGTTCGGGCTGCCCGCGTGGCCTGCCGGCAGCATTCCCATGTCGTCATCGAGCAGGCGACGATTCCGGACGACTGGCCGCCGGCCGACTTCGACCTCGTCGTCCTGTCGGAAATCGCCTATTACTTCGGCGAGGCAGATCTGGCGCGGCTGCTGATGCTGGCCTTTCGAGACGCGCGAACCGTGCTCGCGGTGCACTGGCGTCACCCCGTCGCGGACTATCCGATGACCGGCGACGCAACCCACGAGGTGATGAACTCCTTCGCGGCACACCGAGGTTTCCGCCTAGCCGCTCATTACCTGGACGACGATTTCCAGGCGACGTTGTGGACCCGGGACCGGCGGTCGGTGGCGGCCCGCGAAGGACTGTCGTGAAAGCGTCTCGGACGCCCGCGGGCTGCGTGAAGAGCATCGGTGTCGTCGTGCCGGCGAACAACGAAGAGGTGCTGATCGCCGACTGTCTCGCGTCCCTGAGCCGGGCGGCTGCACATCCCGACCTTCAGGCCGTACCCACCACGGTGAAGATCCTCGTGGTCCTCGACGACTGCGCCGACCAGACAGCTGGGATATGCGCTCGATACTCGGTACCGACCGTGGTCGCCACGGAACGGAACGTCGGACGAGCTCGTCACCTAGGTGCGATGGAGATGGTCCGGCAGCACCGGACCGAACCGCTTGACCAGCTGTGGCTCGCCATGACAGACGCGGACAGCGTCGTCGCGCCGGACTGGCTTGCTCAGCAGAAGCGTCTCGCCGAGTCCGGAGCGGACGCGGTCTTCGGGGTCGTGGACGTCACGGATTGGAGTTCCTATTCCGAGAACGCTTCACGACTGTTCGGCGATCTCTACGCCGGAACGGCGATCTCCGAGCCCGGGCCACATCTGCACGTGCACGGAGCATGTCTCGGGGTCCGCGCGGACGTTTATCTGCGGGTCGGTGGTATCACCGGAATCCCGGTCGGAGAGGATCACGCCTTGTCGGCCGCATTGGAGGCCGCCGGGGCGAACGTCGCACGTACCACCTCGGTTCGCGTCACGACGAGCGCCCGCCCGCATTCTCGGGTGACCGGTGGGTTCGCCTCCCTGCTGAGCTCGCTGGAGACCACGGAGCGGTGCATCGGGCAGGGATCACCCCCACGACCCAAACCCCCGGCACGTCTCGTGTGTCAGAACCGTCGCTGGGAATCCAATCAGTCATCCGCGATCGGTGAAAGGCGATGACGATGACGCAGAACCCGGTTTCTTCTCGTTCCGTGGGTGCGACGGGAGAAGGGACGCCGGAGGAGAGTCGTGGGCCGTTGCGGGCGGTCGCCTTGGTGTGCACGCTGACCCCCTCCCCGGCGGAGTCCAGCAGCGAACTGCTGGGCCGCCAGCTACTCGAAGCATTCGCCCGCCACGACGTGGCAGG
>Ga0081455_10000055_pt1 | contig 121650 bp, 111 predicted proteins | sample TabmetS3T2R1_FD_70207 | JGI IMG/M metagenome (GOLD analysis project Ga0081455, IMG submission 70207) | Tabebuia heterophylla rhizosphere microbial communities from the University of Puerto Rico - S3T2R1 | ecosystem: Host-associated > Plants > Roots > Rhizosphere ...
GGCGCCGCGTCCCTGCTGTATCTCGGCTGGAAGCTGCTCGGCAGCGGCGAGATTCGCGAGGCGGCCGCCGCCGAGCCGATCGGCTTCTGGCATGCGGCGGCGTTTCAGTTCGTGAATCCGAAGGCCTGGGTGATGACTCTGACCGCGGTGTCCCTCTTCTGGCCGGCAGACATCAGCGTGTGGGCCGCAGGCAGCTATCTCGTCGCGACGATGGTGGGCATCAACCTGCCGTGTATCGCGATCTGGGCGCTGTTCGGCAGCTCACTTCGCCACTGGCTCACGCGGCCCGCGCGCCGCATCGGCTTCAACGTGGCGATGGCGCTTGCGCTAGCGGCGACCGGAGTCATCATGGTGGTGTGAGCGGCGTCCCGCGCCGCCGCCCGGAGTTCCGCACAGATGTTCGAGCTCGCGCGCCAGTCCGAAATCCCGCTCGTCGATCAGATCGTCGAGCGGATCACGCGCCTCGTCCGGCACGGGCAATTGCCCGAGGGCACGCGTGTCCCGTCGATTCGCAAGCTCGCGAAGCTCATCGGCGTGAGCCCGTTCACCGTCGTCGATGCGTACGACCGGCTGGTCGCGCGCGGCGTGATCGAGTCGCGAGCCGGACGCGGCTTCTTCGTCGCCAAGCGCCGCGCGATGACGGCACTGCCGGTGATCGAGGCCCTGCCCGATCCGGGCTCGGATGCCATCGCGCTCGCGCGTGCCGCGCTGACGGATGCGAGCCGCATCATCGCTTCGGGCTCGGGATTCCTACCGGCGACGTGGTACGCCGAAGCGATGCCCGCGAACGTGACGGCTCGCGTGACGAGCGCGCGCCGCCCGCAGGCGTGGCTCCCCTGTCCACCGCAAGGGCTCGGCGAGCTGCGCGAGCAAATCGCCGCGCGACTGGTGCAACGGGGTATCGCCGCGGGCCCGGCGAACGTCGTGACGACCTTCGGCGCATCGCAAGCGTTCGATCTGCTCGCGCGCATCATGTTCGCGCCGGGCGATACCGTGCTCGTGGAAGACCCGGGCTACTTCGTGCTGTTCGAGCAGCTGCGCGCGCATCACGTGAAGCTCGTGCCCGTACCCCGCCGCTCGAACGGTCCGGATATCGAGGTGCTCGAAGCGGCGTGCCGCACGCATCGCCCGCGTGCGTTCTTCACTCAGTCGGTGCTGCACAATCCAACGGGATCGAACACGGACCCGGCGATCTGTCACCGGCTGCTGACGCTCGCCGAGACGTACGGCTTCGCGCTCATCGAAGACGACGTGTATGGCGATTTGTACGAAGGCCCGTGCGTGCGCCTCGCGCAGATCGACGGCTTGCGCCATGTCATCTACGTCGGCAGCTTCACGAAGCTCGTGGGGCCGTCGCTGCGACTCGGCTTCGTCGCGGCGGACGCGGGCGTCGTCGCGCAGCTCGTCGAACGCAAAGTGCTCTCCGTGCTGTCGGGCTCGGCGCTCCTCGAGAGTCTGGTGACGGAAGTGCTCGATAGCGGCCGCTTCTTGCGCCACACGGAAACGGTGCGCGCTCGGCTGGCGCGCCTGCGGCGTGACTCGCGGACCGCGCTCGAATCCGCGGGCATCGAGTTCGACGAGTCCGCCGGCGAGGGCATCTTTCTCTGGGGACGGGTGCCCGCCGCATTGGAACTCGACGACCTCGTCCGCCGCGCCCGCGAGCAGTCGATCCTGCTCGCGAAGGGCACGCTCTTCTCCCCGACCGGCGCGGCCAATCAACGGCTACGCTTCAATGCTGCCTGCAGCGCCGCCCCCGAGCTCGTGCGCTTCCTGGCCGATTCGGTGCGCGCGGCCGCCTGATCACCTCGGGACTGAGCGGCTGATCCTTCTCAGGCGCGGGCCGCGCCGCGGGTCCTGTAGACTCGCTGGCAATGTTCAAGCTCCTTCCGCCTGCGACGCGGGCCATCATCGTCGCCACCGTTGCGGTGTTCCTGTTGGATCAACTGTTTCCGGGCCCCGCCTTCAATCGGCTGGCGCTGTGGCCGATGCAGACACGGCTCTTTGCGCCCTATCAGCTCATCACCTATGCGTTCGTGCACGGCGGCTTCACGCACATCTTCTTCAACATGTTCGCGCTCTTCATGTTCGGACGTGCGCTGGAAGATCTATGGGGCGCGCGCCGTTTCCTCGTCTACTACTTCGCATCGGTGCTCGCCGCCGGCCTCACGCAACTCGCCGTGACTGCGCTGACGGATACGGTGTATCCCACGGTCGGCGCATCGGGCGGCGTGTTCGGCGTGCTGCTCGCCTTCGCGCTGAACTACCCGCGCCAGCGCATCCTGCTGCTGTTCCCGCCGATCCCGATGCCGGCCTGGGTATTCGTGACCCTCTACGGAATCGCGGAGCTCGTGATGGGCGTGCTCGGTACGCAAGAAGGCGTCGCGCACTTCGCGCATCTGGGCGGAATGTTCGGTGGCGCACTGGTGATCGCGTACTGGCGTGCGACCGGCCGCCTACGGCGGCCATTTTCATAGTGAATGCCCTTCGGGCTGCGTATCAGCGGGGGTTGCCGAGGCGAAGCGCTTGCGCGCGCCAACCTGAAGGCGTGCCGCGATAGGCGGCCAACGCGCTGACGATTTTGCGTTTCCCTTACGGCCTCCAAGCGGCGCTGTCGGCTGCCAAGATTACTTTTCCGTCATGCCGGCCAGCGCGCGCCACGACCGCAGTAACGGAATCGACGCCTTGAATTCGTCCGCCGGGACCCTTCAAAATCCGGCGCCGCATGACCGGGTGGAACTTTAGCCACCCAGGCACCCTCTAGAGCGTCGCGATGATCAAGACCGAACATTTGAGCAAACGGTACGAACGTCTCACCGCGGTGGACGACGTCAGCTTCGAAGTCCGGCCGGGCGAAGTGCTGGGTTTTCTCGGCCCGAACGGCGCGGGCAAGACCACCACGATGCGCATGCTCGCCGGCTTCATCAGCCCGACGAGCGGCAAGGCCAGCATCTGCGGCCACGACGTGGAAACGGACACCCTCGCCGCCAAGGCGAGCCTCGGCTACCTGCCGGAGGGTGCACCGAGCTACGGCGAGATGACCGCGCGCGCGTTCCTCGACTTCATCGCGGACCTGCGGCAACTGCAGGGCGAGCAGCGCGCGAAGCGGCTCGCGTACGTCATCGGGCGCTTACAGCTCGAACGCGTGCTGGAACAGACGATCGATACGCTCTCCAAGGGGTTCCGCCGCCGCGTGGGTCTCGCGCAGGCGCTGATCCACGATCCGCCGGTGCTGATCCTCGATGAGCCGACGGACGGTCTCGATCCGAATCAGAAGCACGAGGTGCGCACGCTCATCAACGAGATGGCGCGCGACAAGATCATCGTGATCTCCACGCACATCCTCGAAGAGGTCGAGGCGGTGTGCTCGCGCGCCATCATCATCGCGCGCGGCCGCATCGTCGCGGACGACACGCCCGCCGCGCTCGCGACCCAATCCCGCTATCACAACGCCGTGTCGCTCAGGCTCGAGCGCAGCGAGCAGCTCGCCGCGGCCCGCAGCGCCATTGCGGCATTGCCCGGCGTCGCCGAAGTGGAAGTGAGCGAGCGCGATGCGCGACTCACCGCGCTGCCGCGCTCCGGCGCATCCATTCTGACGGCGCTCAACGAGCTCGCCACGCGCCAGGGATTGAAGCTCAAGGAATTGCACCTCGAATCCGGCCGTCTCGACGAAGTGTTTCGGACCAAGACGGCCTAAGTATCAGTTGACGGACCGCAGGGTCCGCATCGGGAGCCTCGATGGCCAACGTCGGCATCATCATGCGCCGCGAGTTGCGGAGCTATTTCGCTACGCCGCTCGCGTACGTCTTCATTTTGATCTTCCTCGTGCTCGCGAATCTGTTCGCGTTCAAGTTCGGCAACCTCTACGAGCGCGGCCAGGCGGACCTGCAGCCGTTCTTCTGGTTCCATCCGTGGCTGTATCTGTTCCTGATTCCGGCGCTATCGATGCGGTTGTGGGCGGAGGAGCGCAAGAGCGGCAGCATCGAGCTGTTGATGACGCTGCCCGTGACGCTGTGGCAGGCCGTGCTCGGCAAGTACTTCGCGGCGTGGCTCTTCACGGCCATCGCGCTCGCCCTCACCTTCCCGATCTGGATCACCGTCAACTATCTCGGCTCGCCGGACAACGGCGTCATCTTCGCGACGTACCTCGGCAGCCTGCTGCTGGCGGGCGGGTTTCTCGCCGTGGGCTCGTGCATGTCCGCGCTGACGCGCAATCAGGTGATCGCGTTCATCCTCGCGGTCGTCGTCTCCTTCGTGCTGCTGCTCGCCGGCTACCCGGCGGTGCTCGACTGGTTCAGCAGCTGGCTGCCGCAGACCTTCGTCGATGCCATTGCGTCGCTCTCGTTCCAGCGGCACTTCGATTCCATTTCCAAAGGCGTCATCGACATTCGCGACATCCTGTATTTCGCGATGTTGATCGGGCTGTTCCTGCTGGCGACCGCCATCACACTCGACGTTCGCAAGGCTGAGTAAATGGCCACTACCATGAAGCGTTCGGTACTCGGGGGCGGCGCGCTGCTGGCGCTCGCGCTGCTGTTCATCGGTCTCACCATTCTGTTCGGCTCGCTGTTCCGCGGCTGGCGCCTGGACCTCACGCAGAACGGGCTGTACACGGTGGCGCCCGGCACGGAGAAGATCCTGAAGGGGCTGAAGGAGCCCGTGAATCTCTACTTCTTCTACAGCGAATCCGCGGCCACCTCGATTCCGGAGCTGAAGACCTACGGCACGCGCGTGAAGGAGCTGCTCGAAGAGCTGGTCGCGCGCTCGAACGGCAAGCTGCATCTGTCGGTGATCGACCCGCAGCCCTACTCCGAAGAGGAAGACCGCGCGAACGAGCTGGGCGTGCGCGGCGCGCCTGCGGGTCCGAACGGCTCGAACGTGTACTTCGGCCTCGCCGGCACGAACTCGACCGACGGCAAAGAGACCATCGAGTTCTTCGATCCGCGCAAAGAGGAGTTTCTCGAGTACGACGTGGTGAAGCTCGTCTATCAGCTGTCGAGCGCGAAGAAGCCCGTCGTGGGCTGGATGTCGAGCCTGCCGATGGGCGGCACGCCGGTGTTCGATCCGCAGACGGGTCAGCCCAAAGAGCCGCCGATGGTGTATTCGCAGGCGGAGCAGCTCTTCAACGTGAAGCAGGTGAGTCTGTCGGCGACGGCGATCGACCCGGATGTCGACGTGCTCGTCGTCGTGCATCCAAAGGGACTGACGCCGGCTACGCAGTTCGCGTTGGATCAATACGCTCTGCGCGGCGGCAAGATCATCCTGTTCGTCGATCCGCTGGCCGAGTCGGATCAAGCGGGCGCGGATCCGCAGAACCCGATGGCGCAGATGACGGCCAACCGATCCTCGGATCCGGGCCCGCTGCTCACGGCGTGGGGCGTGGATTTCAACTCACAGGAAGTCGTCGGCGATCTCGAGCACGCAATGCAGGTGTCGATGCGCCAAGGCGAACAGCCGGTGCGCCACCTCGGCATCCTCGGGCTCAACCAGGACAGCTTCAATCCGAAGGACGTGGTGGATGCGGGCCTGTCCTCGGTGAACGTCGCGTCCATCGGGCACCTCGATGCGCACAAGGGTGCGACGACGAAGTTCGAGCCGCTGATCCAGTCGAGCGCGCAGTCGGGGATCATTCCGACGCAGAAGTTCGCGATGCTGTTCGACCCCAACACGCTGCGTGACGGCTTCAAGTCGACGGGTAAGAAGTACACGCTGGCCGCGCGCGTCACGGGCAACGTGAAGTCGGCGTTTCCGAACGGCGCGCCGGCAGGTGCGCTGGCGCCGGCCGGCGGCGCGCTCAAGGAATCCGCGAAGCCGCTCAACCTGATCGTGTTCGCGGATACGGACATGCTCATGGATTATCTGTGGGTGCGCACCCAGAGCTTCTTCGGTCAGCGCATCGCACAGGCGTGGGCGAACAACGGCGACCTCGTCGCCAACGCGCTCGACAACATGGCGGGCAGCACGGATCTCATCAGCGTGCGCGGCCGTGCCACGTTCACGCGGCCGTTCGAGCGCGTCGAAGCGCTGCGCCGGAATGCGGAGGACAAGTTCCGCGAGACCGAGCAAGGGCTCGAGAGGGAGCTGTCGGCGACGGAGGAGAAGCTGACGACGCTGCAGTCCAAGCGTAACGACAAGTCGTCGGTGATCCTGACGGCGGATCAGGAGAAGGAGCTCGATCGCTTCCAGCAAGAGAAGGCGCGCATCCGTAAGGAGCTGCGCGGCGTGCGGGCCGGCTTGGATCAGGACATCACCAATCTCGGCACGGCCATCAAGATCGTGAACATCGTGCTGGTGCCGCTCGCCTTTGCGTTCGTCGCGCTGGTCTTTTGGCTGTGGCGGCGAAAGAAGCGCAACGAGGCGCCCTCCTCGGTCGCGGCGGCGGGCTCGCCCGCGCCGGCCGACAAAGGAGCCGGGGCATGATGACGCCGCGTCGTGTCGTCGCGCTGCTCATTGCGGCCGCTGTGATCATTGCCGTGGGGTTTTGGGCGTCGTCGCGACATCCGCATGACGCCTCGACATCGGGCCAGCCGGTGCTCGATGGATTGAAGGGCGCGGTGAACGATGTGACGGAGCTGCGCCTCGCAAAGGGCGATGGCACGCGCGTGACGTTACGCAAGACGCCGTCCGCATGGGAGGTGGTCGAGCGTTCGTATCCGGCGGATTCGGGCAAGGTGCGCAAGCTGCTGCTCGATCTCGCGGCGCTCGAAGTCGTCGAAGAGAAAACGAGCGATCCGGCGAGCTACGACAAGCTCGGCGTGGAGGATGTGAAGTCCGCGAAGGCCACCGGCACGCGCGTCGATGTCGTGACGCCGAAGAAGGTGTACGGCGTGATCGTCGGGCGCTTCGCCGGGTCGAAGTCCACGTACGTGCGTGCGGCGGATGCGCCGAAGAGCTATCTGGCTTCGCCGTCGATTACGGCGGACGCGAATGCGAAGCAGTGGGTCGAGCGGGAATTGCTGGATATTCCCGAAGCGCGCATCAAGGACGTCGCGGTCACGCCGGCGAGCGGGCCCGCGTACTCCGTATCGCGCGAGAAGAAGGAGCAGACGGACTTCACCGTATCGAACATCCCCAAGGGGCGCGAGCTGACGGCGCCCAGCGCGGGGAACACGGTTGCGGGCGAGCTCGCGTCGTTCACGTTGGACGACGTGCGCAAGATGCCTGCCGCTGCGAAGCCCGAGGGCACGGCGACGTTCCACACGTTCGATGGGCTCGAGTTGCAGATCGCCGGCCAGAAGGATGGCGAGCGGCGGTACATCTCGATCACGCCCCGCTCGACGGCCAAAGAAACCGAGTCGGAGGCGCAGACGCTCGCCGCTCGTGTGAACGGGTGGCAGTACGAGATTCCGACGTACAAGTACGACGTGCTGTTCAAGCCGTTGGACGACTTGCTGAAGAAGCCGGAGCCGAAGGAAGACAAGAAGGCGGCGAAGAAGCCCGCTGCCAAGCCGCCCGCGTCACCCGCTCCGCCGACGAGCTGAACGCCGACGAGCGACTCTTCCCGACTCGATGGCCGCTCTCACGGGCGGGTGGCTATACTCCTGCCCCCTCAGCATTTCCACATCGCAGGACCGCATCATGAGCATCGCCGTACGCGAAATCTCCCGCCCCGACCCCGCCGCCGTCGAGGCCCTGGGCGAGTACGGAGTCGCCACCGTTCACGAGGCTCAGGGTCGCACCGGCCTCCTCGCGTCGTACATGCGCCCCATCTACGCGGGCACCTCGCTGGCCGGCCCGGCGGTCACCGTGCTCGTCCCGCCCGGCGACAACTGGATGATTCACGTCGCGGTGGAGTTGGTGAAGCCGGGCGACGTGCTGCTCGTCGCGCCGAGCTCGCCCTGCCAAGACGGCTACTTCGGCGACCTCCTCGCCACCTCCCTCAAGGCGCGCGGCGTGAAGGCGCTCGTCATCGACGCGGGCGTGCGCGATGTCGCGACACTCACGCAGATGAAATTCCCCGTGTGGAGCAAAGCCATCTGCGCGCAAGGCACGATCAAAGCGAGCCTCGGCTCGGTGAACGTGCCGGTGATCTGCGCCGGCCAGCGCGTCGAGCCGGGCGACGTCATCGTCGCGGACGACGATGGCGTCTGCGTCGTGCCGCGCGCCGACGCGGCGAAAGTGGCCGATGCCGCGAAGAAGCGCGTGGCGAACGAGGAAGACAAGCGCCAGCGCCTCGCCGCCGGCGAGCTCGGGCTCGACATGTACAAGATGCGCGAGAAGCTCGCGGAGCTGGGGTTGAAGTACCGCTGAGGCGAGCACGCTCGTGAGCGCATCGTCCGATCTCGAAGTCTCGTCGAGTCGCACGTGACAACGAGCAGCCGGGATCTCGCCGGTTCTCGCACCCTCCTTCGGACGGGCTGCCTGGCCCTGGCGTTGCTCGCGCTGCCCGCGTGGAGCCAGGCCCCATCGTCCTCGTCCGCCGCGGTCGCGACTTTCAGCTCAGAAATCGATGCGAGGTGTCCGGATGCGGTGCGCGAAGCTGCAGAGCTCAGGTCGCGCAGGAAGACTCCCGCCGTGCAGGCGACGGCGACGCGGCCCGCGCTTCGCGAGAACCTGCTGCTCATGGCAAAGCAGGATCAGGAGGTGAGAGCGTTTCCGCAGCCCTCCGGGCCCCACGTCGATCTGACCAGTCCGGAGATCGTCCGCATGCGTGAGGTGGACTCCGCTAACCTCGAGCGACTGAAGCACATCGTCAATCAGGACGGCTTCCCCACGGCGGAGATGGTTGGCCTCGACGGTGTCAGTGCGGCGTGGCTGCTGGCGATACACGCTGGCGATCCGGACTTCCAGGAAAAGGTGCTGAAGCTGACCACCAGGCACGTGCGCCGGGGCGAAGTACGCAGCGATCAGGTCGCCATGCTTACGGACGATCTGCTGGCGGGACGGGGCAAGCCACAGCGATACGGCACAAATTTCGAGTTACGCGATGGCGAGCTGAGACCGGCGCCGATGGAGGACGAAGCCCACGTCGACACACTCCGACGAGCCGTCGGACTCGGCACTCTTGCGAACTACGCGTGCGTTCTCCGCGCGATGTATGGCTCGCGCGAAACGCAGATCCCTTGACCAGCGGCCACGAGGCTGCCTCGTCACGTCACCAAGATTGGCCGGCCGCGAGTAACGATCAAAGTGTGCTGCACGTCAGCCGTCGAGCGCTCTCATCATCGCAGGGGGATATCGGTCCCCCTGCACGCCGAGCGCGCTGACCTTCGAATTCAGCTCGGCAAGCTCGGCGGCGGACAGCTCGACGTCGAGTGCCGCCACGTTCTCCGCGAGACGCTCGCGCCGCTTCGTACCGGGGATCGGGAAGATGTCTTCACCTTGCGCAAAGAGCCAAGCCAACGCGATCTGGGCCGGCGTGCAGCGCTTGCGACTCGCAACGTCCTTCACCGCGTCGGCCACCCGCTGGTTGTGCGCAATGTTCGCATCGACGAAGCGGGGCTGATTGCGTCGCGCATCGTTCTGCGGCAATTCGTTGAGCGTGCGGAAATTCCCCGCGAGGAAGCCGCGCCCCAACGGGCTGTACGCGACGACCGCCACACCGAGCTCACGACACGTCGGTAACAACGCCCGCTCCGGCTCCCGCTGCCACAGCGAATACTCGACCTGCAAAGCCGCGATCGGATGCACGCTGCACGCCCGCCGCAACGTCTCGGCACTGCATTCCGACAGCCCGGCATAGCGAATCTTCCCCGTCGCGACGAGCTTGGCGAGCGCGCCCACCGACTCTTCGATCGGTATCGTCCGATCGATGCGATGGAGATAGAACAGATCGATGTGGTCCGTGCCGAGCCGCGCCAGGCTCGCCTCACACGAGGCGACAATGGATTCCGGCTTGTTGTCTATGACGAGAGTGCCATCGCGCCACTCGATCCCGTACTTCGTGGCGAGGAACACGTCCTTGCGCCGCCCGCGAAGCGCCGCGCCGACGAACTTCTCGTTCTCGCCGACCTGATAGCTCGCGGCCGTATCGAGGTGATTGATGCCGCTGTCGAGCGCCGCACGCAGGGTGGCCTGCGCCTCCGCGTCGTTGCGCTCGCCGTACCACCCGACGAGCCCCATGCAGCCGAACCCAAGCGCGGACACGCGCTCACCTGTCTTCCCGAAGAGTCGTGTTTGCATCGACGTATCTTAGTAAGCTCGCCGGGGCGAACAAGGGGGGCATCGTGACAACACCATTTCGCGCACTCGCCGCCGCGGTGATATCGAGCGCCGCACTGCTTGCCGCATGCGGCAACGACCAGCCGGCCACGTCTCAGATGACGGCACAGAACGCCGCGGCACGCAAAACGCAAATCGCCGCACTCGAAGCGCGCGCCGATCGCATCAAGGACGCGAACGACATCCGGCGTCTGCAGCGCGCGTACGGCTTTTATCTCGACAAGGGCCTGTGGGACGAGATAGCAGACTTGTTCTCCACCGACGCGACGGCGGAGTACGCGCACGACGGCGTGTACATCGGGCAGGACCACATCCGCGCGTATCTGAAAAAGCTCGGTCACGATCGCAACGGCCTCGCACAGGGCGAGATCAACAATCACATGATCCTGCAGGGCGTGGTGCACGTTGCGTCCGACGGCATGACGGCTCGGGCGCGGTGGCGCGCGCTGATCCAAGTGGGCGAATACAAGAAGAGCGCGGTGTGGGGCGAAGGCCCGTACGAGATCGCGTACGTCAAAGACAACGGCGTGTGGAAGATTCAGAAGCTGCACTGGTACGTCACGTTCCTCGCGCCATACCAGGGCGGCTGGGCGAGAGTGAAGCCGACGGATGCGCTGGTCTCGCCCGCGGCGAAAGAAGTGAAGGCGGATCGGCCGCCGACGGAGAGCTACAAGCCGTATCCCGCGGCGTATGTACCGCCGTATCACTACGACAACCCCATCACCGGCGCCGCTCAGTCGCCACCCGCGACGACGGACGCGTCGTTGCAAGCATGGGAGCGTGAGGTTGCGCGACTCGAAGCCCACGACGCGATCGAAAATCTGCAGGGCATCTACGGCTACTACTTCGACAAGAATCAGTGGGACCAGGTCGCGAATCTGTTCACGGACGACGCGACGTACGAAGTCGGGCAACGCGGCGTGTACAAGGGCAAGAAGCACATTCGCGCGGCGCTCGATCTGATCGGTCCCGCGGGTGTGCAGCCCGGCGTGCTGAACAACGAGCTGCAGCTGCAGCCGCTGATTCACGTCTCCGCCGACGGCAAGTCCGCCAAGGCCCGCTGGCGCACGCTGGAAATGAAGGGTGTGCACGGCCGGTCCGGCATGTGGGGCAAGGGCGTGTACGAAAACGAGTACACGTTTCGAGACGGTGTGTGGAAGATCAGCAAGCTCCACTACTACCTGACGTTTCGAGGCGACTACGACAGGGGATGGAGCAAAGAGCCGCTGCCGATGGACAAGGTAAGCGACACGGTGCCGCCGGACGCGCCGCCGACGGAGGTGTACGGCTCGCTGCCCGAGGTGTACCTCCCGCCGTATCACTACCAGAATCCCGGTACGCGTCCGAGCGCGCGGCCGGAGATGGGCGCGGTGCCGGACGATCTCGCAGCGCTCGCAAAGAAGGTGAGCCTGCTGAACGATGAGATCGAAGTGCAAAACCTGCAGCGAAGCTATGGTTACTACGTCGACGAAGCGATGTGGGACGAAGTCACCGAGCTGTTTGCGGATGACGCGACGCTGGAGATCGGCGGGCGTGGCGTGTTCGTGGGCAAGAAGCGCGTGAACGAATACATGCACTTTCTCGGCAAGCAGGGGCCGCAGCCCGGCGCGCTGTTCGACCACTCGCAATGGCAACCCATCACGCACGTCGCGGATGACGGGAACACGGCGCAGCAGCGCCTGCGCGCCTTTGTGATGGCCGGGTCGTTGGGCACGCCGGGCACGCCGGCGAACGCAGTGTTCGGCGAGTGCACTTACGAGAACGAATACGTCAAGCAGAACGGCGTGTGGAAGATCGCGAAGCTGTACGCGTACTTCAACATGTACACGCCGTATGCGCAGGGATGGGGCAAAGCGGCCTTGCCGAACACACATCCCGAGGAGAAATTGCCGCCCGACCGGCCGCCGACCGTGGTTTACCAGATGTACCCCACTGTCGGCATGGTGCCGTATCACTACAAGAACCCGGTGACCGGACGATAACCGCACCATAGAGCGAGCAGCGGCACTCGCATCCCGCGAGCGGTGCGAGTGTCGCGCTATCATGCCCGCACGTTTCAGCCGACGAGCCAACGCCATGATCATCGATTGCCACGGGCACTACACCACCGCACCCGCCGACCTGCAGAAGTATCGCGACGGCCAGATCGCCGGGTTGAAGGACCCGGCCCACGTGCCCCAGAAGGCGCAGCTCAGCATCAGCGACGATCAGATTCGCGAGAGCCTCGAGGGAGCGCAGCTCAAGTTCCAGCGCCAGCGCGGCACCGACCTGACGATCTTCTCGCCGCGCGCCTCCGCGATGGCGCATCACATCGGCAACGAGACGACCAGCAAGCATTGGACGCAGGCCTGCAACGATCTCATCAAGCGCGTGTGCGATCTGTATCCCGAGAACTTCATCGGGGTGTGCCAGCTGCCGCAATCGCCGGGCGTGGCGCCCGCGAATAGCGCGGCGGAGTTGGAACGGTGCGTGAAGGATCTCGGCTTCGTCGGCTGCAATCTCAATCCCGATCCGTCCGGTGGCCATTGGACCGCGCCGCCGCTCACGGACAAACACTGGTATCCGCTCTACGAGAAGATGGTGGAGCTCGATGTGCCGGCGATGGTGCACGTCAGCTCGTCGTGCAACGCCAATTTCCATGCGACGGGCGCGCACTACATCAACGCCGATACGACGGCGTTCATGCAGTTCATCCAGGGTGATCTGTTCAAGGATTTCCCGACGCTGAAGTTCATCATCCCGCACGGTGGCGGCGCCGTGCCGTATCACTGGGGTCGTTATCGCGGCCTCGCGCAGGACATGAAGCGGCCGCTGCTGCCCGAGATGATGCGCAACAACGTGTTCTTCGATACCTGCGTGTATCACCAGCCCGGCATCGATCTGCTGTTCAAGGTCGTGCCGCTCGACAACATCCTGTTCGGGTCGGAGATGGTGGGCGCGGTGCGCGGTATCGATCCCGAGACGGGAAACTACTACGACGACACCAAGCGCTATCTCGATGCGCTACCGCTCACCGACGCGGATCGCAAGAAGGTATTCGAGGGGAACGCCATGCGGGCGTATCCGCTTCTAGGGAAGCGCCTCGCGAAAAAGCAGTGACCTGAGAGGACTCGGTGTGCGCTCGCATAACGCGAGCGTGCACGGAGATTCCGCGGGTCGAACGCGATTTCGTCACGCGGCGCGACAGCTTCGTCGCAATCTCGTCCGCGCATTTCTATTCGAAAGCGACGAGCACGCCGTGCGGTCGACGTGCAGGCGCGCCCTACCTTGCGCGCATGCCTTCCCATCTGCACGAAGCACCGTTGTTGGGCCTCGACGATGATCGCGCGAGGCTGTACTGTGATTTGGTGTTGAGCTCTCTCGGGGAGGCCGCCCGCGCCAACGTTGGACGACGCGCTCGCCGGGCTCGCGGGCGCGTAGCCCGCAAATCGGGAGAACCGGCGCGGGAGATGCACACGCCGACCCTCGTGAGCATCAGCCGGCCAGCGACTTCTCCAGCCGGTCCAACGTCCGATACGCCGGTAGCACCTGCTGCACGCTCGCGTTCGGCTCGCGCTTCTCCTTGATCGCCGCAAAGAACTCGCGATCCTGCAGCTCGATGCCGTTCATCGAGACGTCGACCTTCGACACGTCGATCGGAGTGTTCTTGCCGTCGACGAGCTCGTCATAGCGCGCGATGTACGTGCCGTTGTCGCAGATGTAGCGGAAGAACGTCCCGAGCGGCCCATCGTTGTTGAACGACAGCGACAGCGTGCAGATCGCGCCGGACGGCACCTTCAGACCGATGGTCATGTCCATCGCAATCTTGAGCTGCGGATGGTGCGGGCCTTCGAGCGCGAACGCCTTCGACGCGGTCTCGCCCGTCTGATACTGGAACAGGTCGACCGTATGTGCCGCGTGGTGCCACAGCAGGTGATCCGTCCAGCTGCGCGGCTTACCGAGCGCGTTCATGTTCGTGCGGCGGAAGAAATACGTCTGCACATCCATCTGCAGCACCTTGATCTCGCCCGCCCGGATGCGCTTGTGAATCCACTGATGGCTCGGATTGAAGCGGCGCGTATGCCCGACCATGGCGATGAGGCCCGTCTCCTTCTGCACCTTCGCGACCTCCTCGGCGTCCTTCAGGCTGTCGGCCAGCGGAATCTCGACCTGCACGTGCTTGCCCGCGCGCAGGCACTGAATGGCCTGCTTGGCATGCATCTGCGTCGGCGTCGCGAGAATCGCCGCCTCGACCCCCGGCTGCTGCAGGCATTCGCCGAGGTCCGTGCTCCAATGCGCAATGCCGAACTTCTGCGCGACCTCCTTGGTCGAGTCGGCGCTGCCGCCGGCGAGCGTCACGACTTCGATCCCGGGGATCTTCTGAATGGCTTCGAGGTGCTTGATGCCGAAGGCGCCTTGCCCGGCCATGCAAATCTTCATGAGAACGTATCCCCTCAGGCGTTTTCGAGAATGAGATGACCGAGCGCCGTGTTCGACGCCGGCACGTGATAGAACCGATAGATCTCCTTCACCCGCGCATTCAGCGCGCCGCGCGAGATGAGCCACATGACCATCTCGATGCCCTCGGAGCCGGCCTCGCGCACGTACTCGATGAACGGAATCTTGCGCGCCACTTCGCCATCGCTCGCCAGGCTGTCGAGGAAGCGCTTGTCCCATTCCTTGTTGATGAGCCCGGCGCGCTTGCCCTGCAGCTGGTGCGACATGCCGCCCGTACCGAAAATGACGACACGCAGATCTTCCGGATAGGACTCGACCGCCCGCTTGAGCGCCTTGCCGAGGTTGAAGCAGCGATTGCCCGTCGGCGGCGGAAACTGCACGACGTTCACCGGCAGCGGAATGATCTTGCACGGCCACGCCTGCGGCTGCCCGAACATCAGGGTCAGCGGCACGGTGAGGCCGTGGTCGACGTCCATCTTGTTGATGATGGTCATGTCGAACTCATCGAGGATCAGCGACTGCGCGATGTGGCTCGCCATCACCGGATGACCGATGACGGTCGGCACCGGGCGCGGCCCCCAGCCCTCGTCCGCCGGCGGGAACTCCGCCGCGCAGCCGAGCGCGAACGTCGGGATGATCGTCGCATCGAACGCGGATGCGTGATCGTTGTAGACGAGGATGATCACGTCGGGCTTCAGGTCCGCGATCCACTTCTTCGAGAAGTCGAAACCCTCGAACACCGGCTTCCAATACGGCTCTTGCGTCTTCTTCAAGTCCCACGCCGCGCCGATCGCCGGCACGTGCGACACGTTCACGCTTGCAACTATCTTCGCCACTCTATTTCCACTCCGACTTGCTGCGATTGCCGGCGACGGGGCGGCCGCCGTTCAGCATCATCTGCGCGTACTGCTCTTGAGTCAGGCCGGTCATGGTGGCCGCGACGAACTGGAACGATTTGCCGTCCGTCGAGAACAGCTTCGAGAGGTAATAGATGTTGCCGCCGAGCTCGATCATGCGGCCCCAATCGCGCTTCAAAATGGCCTCGCGCTGCGCGTCCGTCAGCGGCCATTTGCCCAGGTACTGGCCCTCGTCCGCTTTGAACTCGGCGCGGTTCTCGGCCTTCATCAGCGACATGCAGAACTGGTTGACGTGATAGCCCTGGCGCGCGCGTTGCGCGTCGAAGAGCGTGGTGCCCGGAATGTCGTCGAAGCCTTCCATCGGCTCCTTCCGGACGTCCTCAGCGGATGCGGTCATGAACGTTCCTCGCGTGACTCACGCGGTGAATTGATAGAGGCGATGGGGGTTCTCGACCAGGATGCGCTGCTGCATGGCCGGATCGGACGTGAACAGCGGCACCAAATCGACGAGGTCGCCGTCGTTCGGCATGTGCTTGGCGATGTTCGGATGCGGCCAATCGGTGCCCCATAACAGCCGGTCCGGCGCGACTTCGATCAGCTTCTGCACGAACGGCACGGCATCGGTGAACGGCGGGCCGTTGCCCGAGATGCGCTCGGCGCCGCTGATCTTCACCCAGCACTTCTCGTTGGTCCGCGCGAGCTGCAACAGCGCCTGGAACGGCGGCTGATCGAGACCGTTCTTGGTGGGCACGCGGCCCACGTGATCGATGATGAACGGGATCGGCAGCGCCTGGATGAAGTCCGCCGATGACGGAATGTCCACCGCATCGAAGTGCAAATCCACGTGCCAGCCGAGCGGCGTTACCTTCGCGAGCGTGCGATGGAACTCGCCCATGTCGGGCACCCCGCCGAGATGCTTCACGAAGTTGAAGCGCACGCCGCGAAAACCTTGCTGGTGCAGCCTCTCGAAATCCTTCTCCGTGAACGAATCATCGGAGTTCGCGACGCCGCGATACTTGCCGCCGCTCTGCGCGATGGCGTCGACGATCACCGTATTGTCGCTGCCGTGACAGCTCGCGTTCACGAGCACCGCGCGTTCGAGACCGAGCGTCTCCTGCAGTTCTTTGAAGCGCGAGAGCGGCGCATCGGGCGGTGTGTACGTGCGATCGGGCGCGTACGGATATCGGTCACCGGGGCCGAAAATGTGACAGTGCGCGTCGCATGCGCCGGGTGGAGCCCGGAACTTGGGGGTACGCGTGTTCGGGTCGGGAGCGTTGCAGGTGGGGATCATTCGAGAACGTCGTGATAAAGATGAGAAGGATGGGCGGCTCGGCTATGGTATCGGCCGCCCTGCGGCGGGACAATCGCCGCACGCACGACGTTCATTTTTTCCGCGCGCGGAATGTCGTCATGGCGCAGGCGCAGCCGGCCGTTTCGCTGCTCTCGAAAAGGACTTTTGCCCGCGCGCCGGCGCGAATTTTTCGGGCAGCGAAGGCTCGTGCGAAAATCGCACAAAATCCATAGAACAAATGGCAGGTATTCTTCGCGCGAATGTGGCGCTCAGCGGGTCCTCGCGAGCAGCGCGAGCGCCACGCTTGCGAGAAGTGCCGTCGGCAGCCACGCCAGCACGATCGGATTGAGGTCGAACACGAGCGTGCCGCTCTCGATCAACCGCTGCAGCAGGAAGAATCCGATCCCCAACATCAACCCGATTGCCGTACGCGCTCCCGCGCCGGCCGATCGTAACGAGCCCAACACGAAGGGGATCGGCAGCAACACGGCAAACGCGATCGCGACCGTCCGCGCGATGCGCGACCAGAACGCGAACACATAGGGCCGCGCATCGAGCGCGTTGGCCTGGTAATAGCGAATCAGGCTCCACAGCGTCCCGATCTGCATATCGTGCGGTTCATCGACGGCCAGCCCGAGAAACTGCGCGCCGAGGCTCGATTCGAGGCGCCGCTCGCCGCCCGGCCGCGTCAACACCCGCCCGGACGTGAAGCGCGACTCGGTGTAGCCGCGCAGCATCCAGTCGCCTGTACTGCCCGCGCTCGCGCGCGCGGCGTGCCCGATCGCGCGCAGACGATGGTTCGGCGACAGCTCGAAGATCGTCATGCCGCCGAACTGGTTCTCGCCCGACTGACGCGCGGCATTGATGATGAGATTCCCATCGCGCACCCACGCCCCGCCGTTCCCGCCGAAGGTGATGTCGGCGAACTTGCTGAACGCCTTTTGCTGTTTCGCGGCCTGTTGCAGCTGAGGCGCGAGGAATTCACCGACACCGATCGCGATCGCCATCAGAATCGCGCCGGCGATCAGCGCCGCGCCGGCGATGCGCGCCGGTGAGATGCCGGTCGCGCGGATCACGGTGATCTCACTGCCGCGCGCCAGCGTGCCGAGCCCCATGAGCGAGCCGATCAGCGCCGCGATCGGCAACAGCTGCCACGCCTGCTCAGGCAGATTCAGCACCACGAACAGCAGCGCGTCCTTCGCGGTGTAGCTGCCGACGCCGATGTCGTCCTGCTGCCCGATGAACAGGAACAACGCACCCAACGCGAGCAGCAGGAATGACCACATCCCGACAGCGCCGAGAATCGTGCGGACGAGATAGCGATCCAGCGCGTTCATGCCGGCACCGCCTCGGGCGTGACTTCCCGATACCGTAGCCGCGCGATCGCGCGCGGCCCGTAGAGGTAGAGCAACGTGAGCGCAATGACGACGAGATGCACCCACCACAGCCCGAGCCATTCGGGCACCTTGCCGCGCGCGATCCACACTTTGCCCGCCGACAGAAACGTCGAGTACACGAAGTAGATCAGCACGGCGTGCAGGAACCGCGCATACCGGCCTTCGCGCGGGCGCAGGCGGCTCAGCGGCACCGCGAGCAGCGTCAGCACGACGCACATCACCGGAGTCGCGATGCGCCAATGCAGCTCGGAGCGCTTGTCCAAATCGCTCGAGGCGAGCAGCGCGCGCGTCGGCTCCGCTTCGATCGCCGTGACCGCATCGTCCATCTTCGGCACTTCGACGGGAATCGTGTTCTCCGAGAAGGTCATCATGCGGAACTTGGCGCTGCCCGGAATGCCCTCGAAGCGCTGGCCGTCGTACAACGTGATCGTGTGAGACAGCCCGTCCGCACCGATGAGATGACGCGCGCGCTGAGCCAGCGCGACCTCGACGGTGCCGTCGCGCGTGCGCTCGACGAACACGTTGGTCAGCGTGCCGTCGTTCTCGACGCCTTCCGCATATACGACCGCGTCGCTGCCGCCGAATGTGCGGAAGCGGCCGGGCGCAATCGGCGCGAATTGCCCCGCCTGCAATGCCGTTTTGCGCAATGACAGCGTCTTCGAGATGGCATCCGGCGCAACGGCCAGCGTCAGCCACGCCATCACCGCCGTGATCGCCACCGTCAGAAACATGACCGGAACGTAGAGCGTCTTGCGCCCGACGCCGCATGCAAGCGCGGCCGCCATTTCGCTGTCGTGATAGAGCCGGCCGTATGCCAACACCACGCCGAGCAGCAATCCTACCGGCATGATCACGGTCAGATTCTGCAGAGCGCCCAGCCAGATCAGCTCGAACACCACGCTCTTCGGGAATTGGTTTTCAGCCGCGCGCTGCAGAACCTTCGCGAGCTGGTTGGTGAGGAGGAGTACGAGCAATACCCCGGTGACTGCCAGCCACGTGAGCACCACTTCCCGCAGGATGTATCGATCCAGAATCCGACGCAAAGCGCTGTCTCACCTTCTAAGGGCTTCGCCCGAGGGTCCAAAAGGGGTCGAAGCGACCCCAACAATCTAGCCGGCGCGAAGCGCGCCGTGTAAGAAGGTCCCTTCGCCACGGCGACGGCGGTTACATTCGGCCGCGTTTTGGCGGTCCGCGGCCTTTTACCGCGGCGGCCTTGAGTTACACTGCGCCACCCTAAATCAGACCGGTCCGCGCCTCAACGTCCGCGCGTTCCGAATCCGCGCACCCTGCGCCCAAGGAGAAAAAAGAATGCAGTTCGATGTCTGGACCAAGGGAGTGGTAACGCTCGAGACCGAGTGCCTGATCCTCGGAGTCTTCGATGAAGGCGAGCTCAGCGACGAAGCGGGGACAGTCGATACAGCGGCGGGGGGCAAGCTCGCGAAGCTCACCTCGCGCGGGGATTTCCCCGGCCGCAGCGGCGAAACGCTGCTGCTGGCCGAATTGCCGGGCATCAAGGCCGAGCGTGTCCTGCTCGTCGGCCTCGGGGCCCGGAAGAGTTTCAGCCGCAAGGCCTTTCGCAAGGCGATCGTCGCAGCGGTGAGCGCGCTGGCGCGCACGCGCATTGCCGGCGCCGCGTTCGCGGTCGCCCGTCCGTCGTTCAAGGATCTCGACGACTACTACTTCGGTCGCCTCATCGCGGAGGTCGCGGGCCAGACGCTCTACCGCACCAACGACCTGAAAACCGCCAAGAAGCCGAAGCCGTCGGCGCTCGCCAACGTGCTCGCCGGACCGGTGCGCGGCAGCGGTGCAACGGCCGCGAAGCGCGGTCTCGCGCACGGCGCCGCGATCGCCGCGGCCGCAAAAGTGCAGCGGGATCTCGGAAATTTGCCGCCGAACGTGTGTACGCCGACGTATCTCGGCGAGCGGGCGAAGGCGCTCGCCAAGTCCTACAACTCGGTGAAAGTCACCGTCCTGGACGAGGCGGGCATCCGCAAAGAGAAGATGGGCTGCTTCCTCGCGGTGACGCAAGGTTCGGCGCAGCCGCCGCGCTTCATCGCCATCGAGTACAAGGGACCGAAAGCGCCGAAGGCGCCGATCGTGCTGGTGGGCAAGGGCATCACCTTCGACACCGGCGGCATCTCGCTCAAGGACCCGCCGAGCATGGACGAGATGAAATACGACATGAGCGGCTCGGCGGCCGTGATCGCAGCGCTCACGCTGGCGGCCGAGCTGCGCCTGCCGCTGAACGTCGTCGGCCTCATCGCCGCGTGCGAGAACATGCCGGGCAGCAAGGCGGTGAAGCCGGGAGACATCGTCACGAGCGCGTCCGGCCAGACGGTCGAGATCCTGAACACCGACGCCGAAGGCCGCCTCGTGCTGTGCGACGCGCTTCATTACGCGCGCCGCTACGAGCCCGCGGCCATTGTCGATATCGCGACGCTCACGGGCGCGTGCGTCGTGGCGCTCGGCGCGCATCACGCAGGCTGCATGTCGAACGACGACGTGCTGGCGCGCGAGCTCGTCGCCGCCGGCCAGCGCTCCGACGATCGCTGCTGGCAGCTGCCGCTGACCGAGGAATATGCCGATCAGCTCAAGAGCAACTTCGCGGACTTCGCGAACATCGGCGGCCGCGAAGGCGGCGCCATCACCGCGGCGGCGTTTCTCGGCAAGTTCACGAACGGCCTGAAATGGGCACACCTCGACGTGGCCGGCACGGCATACGTCGGCGGCGCGAACAAGGGCAGCACCGGCCGGCCCACGCCGTTGCTGGCGGACTTCCTGATCCATCGCGCCGGGCGTTGACGCTTGGTCGTCGACTTCTACGTCCTCGAAGAGGTTTCGGCGCGCGCGCGCCTGCGAACGGCCTGCCGCGTCGTCGAGAAAGCCTATCTTGCCGGGAACACCGTGCTGGTGTGGCACACGGAGCTCGATGAGCTGAAGGAATTCGACGAGCTGCTCTGGACCTTCGGTGACGGCAGCTTCGTGCCGCACGAGCCCCTCACCGCGGGCGGCTTCGAGGTCGCGCCGGTCCTGCTGAGCATGGGCACGCCCCCGACCGTACCGTTCGATGTGCTCGTCAATCTGGCGCCCGAGGTCCCCGCCTGCACGGACACCGCCCAGCGTGTCGCGGAGTTCATCGACGGCGACCCGGCACGCCGCCAAGCCGGTCGCACCCGCTTTCGCACCTACAAAGACCGCGGGATTCAGCCCAACACCCACAACATCGCCGGCTGAGCCCCGTGAGCCGGCGCCATTCGGCGCGCTGCCCGGCGGCGCGTGCGAGACCTGTGCCGCAGCCCGGGAAGGCGGTCTGGCTATAATCCCGCGCTCCGACGAGCAGTGAGCGGGTAATGGAAAAGGTCTACGCGCCGCACGAGATCGAGCGGCGAATCTACGAGCGTTGGGAACAGAACGGGTGGTTCGCGCCCCGGGGGACCGGCGCGCCCTATGCGATCGCGATCCCGCCGCCGAACGTAACCGGCACGCTCCACATGGGCCATGCGTTCCAGCACACGCTCATGGACATGCTCACGCGCTATCACCGCATGCGCGGCGACGACACGCTGTGGCAACCGGGCACCGACCACGCGGGAATCGCTACGCAGATGGTCGTCGAGCGCCAGCTCAACGCCGAGGGCAAGAAGCGCACCGATCTCAGCCGCGACGACTTCGTCGCGCGCGTGTGGAAGTGGAAGGAGCAATCGGGCGGCACGATCACGGCGCAGATGCGGCGTCTCGGCGATTCCGTCGACTGGTCGCGCGATCGCTTCACGATGGACCCGGGCCTGTCGCGCGCGGTGGTCGAAGTGTTCGTGCGGCTCTACGAAGAGGGCCTGATCTATCGCGGCAAGCGGCTCGTGAATTGGGACCCGGTGCTGCTCACCGCGGTCTCCGATCTCGAAGTCGAGCCCGACGTCGTGGAGGGCAGCCTCTGGCATCTGCGGTATCCGCTCGCGGATGGCTCGGGCCATGTCGTCGTCGCGACGACGCGCCCCGAAACCATGCTCGGCGATACGGCGGTCGCGGTGAATCCGGACGACGAGCGCTACCAACATCTCGTCGGCAAGCAGATCAAGCTGCCGCTCGCTGAACGGTTGATCCCGATCATCGCGGACAGCTACGTCGATGCCGCCTTCGGCTCGGGCTGCGTGAAGATCACGCCGGCGCACGATTTCAACGACTACGACGTCGGCCAGCGCCACTCGCTGCCGATGATCAACGTGTTCACGCCGCGCGCGGCCATGAACGACAACGTGCCGCAGCGATTTCGCGGTCTCGATCGCTTCGAGGCGCGCAAACGCGTGGTCGCCGAGCTGGAAGCGGCCGGGCTGCTCGAGAGGGTCGAGAAGCACTCGCACTCGGTTCCAAAAGGAGACCGCAGCGGTGCCGTGCTCGAGCCGTACCTCACGGACCAGTGGTACGTGAAGATCGCGCCGCTTGCAGCGCCTGCAATCGCAGCGGTGGAGGAAGGCCGCACGCGCTTCGTGCCGGAAAACTGGACCAACACGTATTTCCAGTGGATGCGCAACATCCGCGACTGGTGCGTGAGCCGCCAACTCTGGTGGGGCCATCGCATTCCCGCATGGTACGACGATGCGGGCAACGTCTACGTCGGCCACGACGAGCCGGACGTGCGCGCCAAGCACAGTCTCGCGGCGAACGTCGCGCTTCGTCAGGACGAGGACGTGCTCGACACCTGGTTCTCATCGGCGCTGTGGCCGTTCTCGACGCTCGGCTGGCCGGAGAAGACGCCGGAGCTCGCGAAGCTCTATCCGACGGCGGTGCTGGTCACGGGCTTCGACATCATCTTCTTCTGGGTCGCGCGGATGATGATGATGGGGCTGAAGTTCATGGGCGACGTGCCGTTCCGCGAGGTCTACATCACCGGGCTGATCCGCGATGAGAACGGCGACAAGATGTCGAAGACCAAGGGCAACGTCATCGACCCGCTCGACATCATCGACGGCATCGACCTCGAATCGCTGGTCGCCAAGCGCACGAGCGGCCTCATGCAGCCGCAGCTCGCCCCGCAGATCGAGAAAAACACGCGCAAGCAGTTCCCGGAGGGCATCGCGCCGCACGGGACGGACGCCCTGCGTTTCACGTTCGCGGCGCTTGCCGCGCCGAGCCACGACATTCGCTTCGACCTGCAGCGCGTCGCGGGCTATCGCAACTTCTGCAACAAGCTGTGGAATGCGGCCCGCTTCGTGTCCATGTCGCTCGGCGACGCCGCGAGCATCGGCACCGGGCCGGCGGAGTCGTCGCTCGCGGATCGCTGGATTCGTTCGCGCTTCGGCCGAATGCTCGAGCAAGTGGAGAACGCGCTGCAGGAATATCGCTTCGACTATGCCGCGACGGCGCTCTACGAGTACACCTGGTACGAGTTCTGCGATTGGTACCTCGAGCTGACGAAACCGATCTTGCAGGACGAGAACGCGTCCGACGCTGCCAAACGCGGCACGCGGCAAACGCTTGCGCAAATGCTCGAAGCGCTGCAAAGAGCCCTGCATCCGGCGATGCCGTTCATTACAGAAGAAATCTGGCGCTTCGTCGGCCCGCTCGCGGGTCGCAACGGCCCGACGGTGATGCTCGAGCCCTATCCGACCTCCCAGGAGTTCGCGCGCGACGCGGAGGCCGAGCGCGAGATCGAGTGGGTGCGCAATTTCATCCTGGCGGTTCGGCAGATTCGCAGCGGCATGGATATCGCACCGTCGAAGAAACTGCCCGTAGTGCTGCAGAACGCATCGCCCGATGACGTGGCGCGGGCCGCTCAGCATCGCGCGTATCTCGATCGGCTTGCAGGCCTCGACACGCTGGAGATTCTGCCGCCGGGCGCGACTGCGCCGGAGGCGGCGACGGCGTTGGTGGGCGAGCTGACGATTCTCGTGCCGCTCGCGGGGCTCATCGACGCGAAGGCCGAAGTCGAGCGCGTGACGAAGCTCATCGCCAAGACGACAGACGAGCTGCGCAAGACGCAAACGAAGCTCGCGAACGAGAAATTCGTGAACAATGCGCCGGCGGCGGTGGTCGCGCAGGAGCGCGAACGTCAGGCCGAATTCGAGCGCGCGCTCGCGAGCTTGCGAACCCAGCTCGAGCGTGTGCGCCGTTTGCTGGACGAGAAATGAGCGCCGGTCCCACTCACCTCGCTGCAGCCCTCGGCGCGATCGAGAAGGTCATTCTCGGCAAGCCGGATCAAATCCGGCTGTGCTTCGCGTGCCTGCTCGCGCGCGGGCACCTGCTGATCGAAGACGTGCCGGGCGTCGGCAAGACGACCCTCGCGCATGCGCTCGCGCACGTGCTCGGACTCGCGTGGCATCGCGTGCAGTTCACGAGCGACCTGCTGCCGGCGGACATCATCGGTGTATCGGTGTTCGATCGCGCGAGCCAGCAGTTCGACTTTCGCAAGGGGCCCATCTTCACGCAGCTGTTGCTCGCGGACGAGGTGAACCGCGCGAGCCCGCGCACGCAGAGCGCCTTGCTCGAAGCGATGGAAGAGCGGCAGGTCAGCGCAGACCTCACGACGTATCGCTTGCCCGAGCCGTTCTTCGTGGTGGCCACGCAGAACCCGCACGAGCAGCTCGGCACGTTTGCGCTGCCCGAGTCGCAACTCGATCGATTTCTGATGCGCGTGACGCTTGGATATCCCGATGCCGCGCACGAGCGCGAGCTGCTACGCAGTGGCGAGCGGCGCGACTTGCTGGCAAACATTCCTCCGGCGCTGACGCCGGAAGGCGTGCTCGAGCTGCAGTCGGCCGTGCGGAGCGTGCATGTATCGGATGCGCTGCTCGATTACACGCAGACGCTCATTGGTCGCACGCGCCAGCGCGGGGACTTGAAGCTCGGGCTGTCGCCGCGTGCGGGTCAGGGCCTCATTCGCTCGGCGCAGGCCTGGGCGTACATCGCGAACCGCAACGCCGTGCTGCCCGAAGACGTGCAAGCCGTGCTGCCCGCAATCGTCGCGCACCGCCTCGAGCTGCGCGACCCGGTGGAAAACAGCAGCGGCCTGGCGATCGCCCGCGACTTGATCCGCGCCGTTCCCGTGCCACCGTGAGTCGTGAAGAGCTATATTCGTAAACGGATCGCTGCTTGGGCCAAACGTCGGCAAGGGCCCGACGTCCCACCCATCGAGCTGACCAGCCGTCGCGTCTACATTCTGCCCACTCCCGTCGGCATCGGCTTCAGCATCATGCTGCTCGTGATGCTCATCGGCGGTATCAATTACGGCAACAGCGTCGCCCTCTTCCTCACCTTTCTGCTCACCGGTTTCGGCCTGGTCGCGATGCATCAGTGCCACCGTAATCTGGTTCGCATCTCGCTCACGAGCGCAGCGGCACTGCCGACCTTCGCTGGCACTCGCGGAACCCTCCGCGTCACGCTCCAGAACGATGCGGGCTTCCCGCGCTACCAAATCGAAGTCGAGCCCACCGACAACGCTCCTGCGCACGCCGACATTCCGCCGCGCGAGCAAACGCAGCTCAGCATTCCCATCGACGCGCCGAAACGCGGCGTGGTGAGCATCGACCGGCTGAGAATCTCCTCCACGCTCCCGTTCGGCCTGTTCCGCGCGTGGAGCTGGATTCACATGCGCATCGAAATGATCGTCTACCCGCGCGCGCACGGCACGCTTCCCATGCCGGCCGACAGCGGCTTCAAGACGGGCACGCGCTCGCAAGGCCTCGCCGGCTCGGATGAGTGGCTCTCCTTGCGCGCGTTCCGCGACGGTGACTCGCCGCGTCAAGTTGCATGGAAAGCCTATGCGCGCGGCGCGCCGCTGCTCGTGAAGGAATACAGCGCGATGGGCGCCGAGCTGCGCGTATTCGATTTCGAGAAGCTCGACACTCTGACGGTGGAGGCGCGTCTCGAGCAGCTCGCGCACTGGCTGGTCGAGGCCGAGTCGCGCGGCGAGCGCTACAGCCTCGTCATTCCCCCGCATCAGTTCGAGCCCGACAGCGGGCCCGAGCATCGGCACCGCTGTCTCACGGCCCTCGCGCTCTACGGGCGCGAGAGAGCATCGAACGATGCCTGACCTGCATTCGGTCCGGCGCATCCGTGCGCCGCTTGCCTGGACGACCGCGGCGCTCGTCGGCGGCATGCTGCTGCATGTCGACCGCGTACCGTTGTGGGTGACTGCGGCGGCGCTCGTCTGCGTGGCGTGGCGCTTGGCCGCAGAGGTACGCGCGATTCGCCTGCCCGGCCGCTACGCGAAGATCGGCGTGGCGATGATGCTGATCGCCGCGGTGGTGATGCAATTTCACACGCTCAACGGCCTCTCGGCCGGCACCGCGCTGCTCGTCGTGATGGGCGCGATCAAGCTGCTCGAGACGTTCACGCGGCGCGATCGTTACGTCGTCATCGGTTCGACGACGTTCCTGCTGCTCGCCGCCTGCCTCGATCGTCAGGGGCTCACGCGCGCGCCGTTCTATCTGCTCGAAGCGTGGATTTGCTGTACGGCGCTCGCCATGGTCGCGCAGGAGGGCGCTAGCCTGACGAGTCGCGCGGCGGGAGTGCTCGCGGCACGCAGCCTCGCGCTCGCCGCACCGCTCGCGGTGCTGATGTTCCTGTTCTTCCCGCGCATGGTCGGCGCGTTCTGGACGCTCCCGCAGGCCGACAGTGCCGTTACGGGCCTCTCCGACTCGATGAGCCCCGGCGGCATCTCCGAGCTCAGCGAGTCGGACGAGCCGGCTTTTCGCGTGCGCTTCGAGGGTGAGCCGCCGCCGCCCGAGGAGCGCTACTGGCGCGGCCCCGTGCTGCACGAGTTCGACGGCTACACGTGGAAGCGCGGCAACGGGTACTACCGTCAGCCCGTCCTTCAGCACGAGGGCGTGGCGTACCGCTATCGGGTCACGATGGAGCCGACTTCGCAGCGCTGGTGGTTCGCGCTGGACACGGTGACGGAGTATCCGATGCGCCGCGCCGTGCTGATGTTCGATCATCAGCTGATCGCGAACGAGCCGACGTCGCGGCCCACGACGTTCGCAGCCGTTTCCTACACGCGCAATTCGACTGCCGGGCCACCCTCGACGCTGGCTCGTCGAATCGACACGAAGCTGCCGCCGGATCGCAATCAGCGCGCCGCGCGGCTCGCGCGGGAGATGCGCGCGGGGGTCGCGGACGACACGGAATTCGTCCGGGCCGTGCTGGCGATGTTTCGGCGAGGCGGGTTTGCGTACACGCTGACGCCACCGAAGCTCGATCTCGATTCGGTCGACGACTTCGTGTTCAACACCAAGCGCGGGTTCTGCGGGCACTACGCGTCCGCGTTCGTCACGATGATGCGGGCAGCCGGTGTGCCGTCGCGCGTGGTCACGGGTTATCAGGGCGGCGAGTGGAATCCGGTACGCGAGTACTTCCTCGTGCGGCAGTCGGACGCGCACGCGTGGGCCGAAGTGTGGATCGACGGCAAGGGCTGGACGCGCGTCGACCCGACAGCCGTCGTGGCGCCGGATCGGCTGCGACGGGGGGTCTATGACCTGATGCCGGATGCGATGACCACCGCGCAACGATTCATGCGGGACTCGCCTTGGCTAGCCGACGTGCGCATGCGATGGGACGCGGTCAACGATTGGTGGAACGAGCGCTTCGTGCGCTTCGATCTCAGTACGCAGATGGATCTGCTGACGTGGCTCGGCTTCGACGCCCGGGACTGGCAGCCACTCGGGTGGTTGTTCGCGGCCGCGTTGGTTGGGTGGTTGATGTTCGTCGCGTGGCACGTCGGGAAGGCATTGCGCGCCACACCGATGGATCGCCTCGCGCGCGCGTACACGCGTTTGTGCGCGAAGCTCGCAAAGGCCGGCGCGCCACGTGAGCCGCATCAGGGGCCGCTGGCCTACGCGGAGGCTGTGGCCACGAGACGCCCCGATCTCGCCGGCGCGGCGCGTGCGCTGCTGCGCCGATATGCCGACCTCAGATACGGCCGCGATGCGGGCGGCCCGAGGTCGCCGGAAATTGCGCGTTTCGAGCGAGACGTCGCGCGCTTGCGCGCGCCACGCGCGATCGAGCCGCACCTGCGCGCTCAGCGCGCGACATGACGGCGCGCGCAGCCGCCGAATCACGCTGGCCGCCGTTCGCAGCGACGACGACCTATTTCCCGGCGGCCGCGCTGTGTTTCCCGGCGGCCGCGCCGTGACCGAGTCACAGCTCGCGCTCACCCTCGTCGTCTCGCTCGGCGTGCTCGCGCTAGTGGGTGCTTTGGTCTGGGGCGCCGTGCGCGCACGCAGGCGCGCCGCGCGATTCAGCGAGCCCTTTCCAGCCGAGTGGCGCGCATTGCTCGAGCGCTCGCTTCCACTCTATCGCCGCATCCCGCCCGATTTGCGCCTGAAGCTCGAGCCCGTCGTCCGCGCCTTCCTCCACGACGTTCAGTTCATCGGCTGCCGAGGGCTGCAGGTCACCGAAGAGATGCGTCTCGTCATCGCCGTGCAAGCCTGCCTCCTGGTCGTCGCCCGCGACCCGCGCGCCTACGAATCGCTCGGCAGCGTCCTCCTCTACCCCGACGAGTTCGTCGTCAACCAAACCGACGAGGACGAAGCCGGCGTCGTGACCGAAGGCGAAAGCGTGCTCTCCGGCCAATCCCTCGATACCGCGCAAATCGTGCTCTCGTGGCAAGACGTGCAAGACCACGGCAGCGAAGGCGAGATCTACAACGTCGTCGTGCACGAGCTCGCGCATTTCTTGGACAACGCCCTCGACGGCACGCTCACCGACACCCGCTCCGGCCGCGAAGACTTCGAGGCGTGGCACGATCTGCTGGAACGGGAGTATCGAGCGCTCTGCGACGCCGTCGACCGCGGCGACGACACCCTCATCGACCCGTACGGCACCGAATCGACCATCGAATTCTTCGCCGTCGCGACCGAAGCGTTCTTCGAACAACCGGCGCAGTTGCAGCGCCTACACCCGGCGCTCTACACCGGCCTCGCGACGTTCTACGGCCTGGATCCCGCAGACTGGGGCACCTGAACGCGCGCCAGGAACACCGCGCCGATCACGAACAGAATCGCGATCGAGACGATCGCGAGCCGCGAGTCGTGCGTCAGCAACGCGACGACACCCGTGAGCAACGGCCCGAGGATCGACGACGCCTTGCCCATCAAGTTGTAGATGCCGAAGAACTCGCCCGCCTTGCCCGGCGGCACGAGCCGCCCGTACAACGAGCGCGAGAGCGACTGAATGCCGCCCTGCACGAGCCCGATCAGGATTGCGAGCCCGAAGAAGTCCGCTTCGGTCGTCATGAAATACGCGTAGCCCGAGCCGAGCGCGTACGCGGCGATGCCGATGAAAATGCCCGCGCGCGGCCCGATGCGCTTGCCGAGCCAGCCGAACGCGAGCGCCGCGGGAAATCCGATGAACTGCACCAGCAGCAGCGCCTGAATCAGCGCATCCGTCTTCAGCCCGAGCGACATCCCGTAATCGACGGACATCTTGACGATGGTGTTCACGCCATCGATATAGAACCAATACGCGAGCAGGAACCACAACAGCGTGCGATCGCCGCGCAAATGACGAATCGTGTCCAGCAACTCGCGCGTCCCCTCCGTGATCGCGCGAACGAACGGCAACGCCGCGGCCGACCGTCTTTCCTTGATGAACAGCACGGGAATCGTGAACACCACCCACCACACGCCCACCGTAACGAATGACAAGCGCACACCCGTGCTCGCATCGGGAATGCCGAACATCGCAGGCTTCGTCGCCATGAGCACGTTGATTAGAAATAGCAGACCGCCACCAAGGTAGCCGAGCGCGTAACCGTAGCCCGACGCCAGGTCGTAGTCGCGCTCTTCGGAGACGTCCGTCAGCAACGAGTCGTAGAACTGATTACCGTGCCAGAACCCGAGCGACGCGAGCACATACAGCAGCGCCGCCACCTGCCATTGGCCCTGCGCAACCCAGTACATGCCCACCGTCATCGCTGCACCGAGCACGGTGAACAGTGCGAGCAGCTTGATGCGCGCGCCGCCCTTGTCGGCAATGGCGCCGACGAGTGGCGCGAGAGCCGCGATGATCAAACTCGCGATGCCGTTGGCGAGGCCGAGCCGGAACGTGCTCACCGTCGCGTCGACCCCGGCGTTCCAGTACTGCTTGAAGTAGAGCGGGAAGAAGCCCGCCATGACCGTCGTCGCGAACGCGGAGTTCGCCCAGTCACAGAGCGCCCACGCGATGACCGGCTTTCGCAGCAGCACGCTGCGCACTCGCCCTGGGCTCGCAGGGAGCGCTTCCGTGCTCACAAGCCGTGCTCGCGGGTTTCGCTGAATCGCAGATCCGGCCAGCGCTCGAGCGTCAATTGCAGGTTCACGCGCGTCGGCGCGAGATAGACGAGCGAGCCCGTGTGATCGAGCGCGAGATTGTCGTATGCCTTGTTGCGAAACTCCTCGAGCTTCTTCTCGTCGCCCGCCGTGACCCAACGCGCGGTGAAGACATTCACGTTGTCGAACACGCAATTCACGCTGTACTCATCCTCGAGTCGGAACGCCACTACTTCGAACTGCAGCTGGCCCACGGCGCCGAGAATCTGGTCGTTGTTCCGCAGCGGCTTGAAGAGCTGCGTCGCACCCTCTTCGCACAGTTGCGACAGGCCCTTCGTCAGCGCCTTCATTTTCAGCGGATCCTTCAGCACCGCGCGGCGGAACATTTCCGGCGCGAAGTTCGGGATGCCCGTGAAGGAGAGCTTCTGGCCCTCCGTGAACGTGTCGCCGATGTTGATGGTGCCGTGATTGTGTAGCCCGATGATGTCACCGGCGAACGCTTCCTCGGCCTGCGCGCGGTCCGCAGCCATGAAGGTGAGCGCATCGGCGACGCGCACTTCCTTGCCGAGGCGCACGTGATGCAAACGCATGCCGCGGGTGTACTTGCCGGAGCAGAGGCGCATGAAGGCGATCCGGTCACGATGGCCGGGATCCATGTTCGCCTGAATCTTGAAGACGAAGCCGCTCAGCTCCTTCTCCTTCGGTTCCACGATGCGCTCGCGCGTCTCGCGCGGCAGCGGGCCGGGAGCATGCGCCGTGAACGCGGCCAAGAGCTCCTCCACGCCGAAATTGTTGATGGCCGAGCCGAAGAACACCGGCGTCTGTTTGCCGGCGCGATACGCGTCGGGATCGAACGCGTCGGTTGCGCCCTTCACCAGCTCGATCTCGTCGGCGAACGCGCGGGCGCCATCGCCGAGGAATGCCTGGCCCTCGGGACTGTTCAAGCCTTCGATGATCAAGTTCTCGCCCACGCGTCCCCCCTTGCCGGCTTCGTACGCGTAGATGCGGTCTTCGAGCAGGTGGTAGATGCCTTTGAGGTCGCGGCCCATGCCGATGGGCCAGGTCACCACGGCCGTGCGGATTTTCAGCACCCGCTCGATCTCATCCAGCAGATCGATCGGCGGGCGGCCCTCGCGATCGAGCTTGTTGATGAACGTCATGATGGGCGTGTCGCGCAGCCGCGTGACCTCCATCAGCTTGATCGTGCGCTCCTCGACGCCTTTCGCGCAGTCGATGACCATGAGCGCGGAGTCGACGGCCGTGAGCGTGCGGTAGGTGTCCTCGGAGAAGTCCTCGTGTCCGGGCGTGTCGAGCAGATTCACGATGCAATCGCGATAGGGAAACTGCATGACGGACGACGTGACGGAGATTCCGCGCTGCTGCTCGAGGCGCATCCAGTCGGAGGTGGCGTGCCGTGCGGCCTTGCGCCCTTTGACGGTGCCCGCCATCTGAATGGCGCCGCCGAACAGCAGCAGCTTCTCGGTCAGCGTGGTTTTGCCGGCGTCCGGGTGCGAAATGATCGCGAAGGTTCTTCTCTTGCGGATCTCCCGGGCAATTGCGTCGTCACTCATCAACCTCGACTCCACGCCTGTAGGCCGCCGGCGGCCCCGGCAGGGCATCTCGCTGTCACTGGAATTGTTTTCGCCGGGCCCGGAAGGGGCGGCAACGCATACGGTGCAGTGTCCATGACAAAGCTTAGCAAAGTGACGCTCGAGCCGCGATCCGCCGAGCCTGCCGCTCGCTGAACATCGCAACGCCACCTCCTTAACTTGCGTTCAGGTGCAGGTCCGAATTCTGCAAGTCCGGGAGTTCGGTGAGTCATCAACACAGGACCGTCATGCCGGCAATTGCACGCGACCGTACCTACGCCCTCGGACCCTCTCATCGCGAGCTCGCTGCAACGGGAGCGTCCGACCGCATCACCGTCTTGCGGCTCTCGCTCGGGGTCATGCTCATTGCGCTCTCGACTCTGTCGCTGGAGCTGATGCTCATGCGCGTCTTCGATGTGATCCTCGAAGGCAATCTCGCCTATTTCGTCGTCACGATGGCGGTGTTCGGCTTCGGGCTCGCCGGCATCTATGCCACGGTGCGCCCCGTGCCGGTCACTCGTGATATTCGCGGGCGTCTGTCGCTATGTAGCGCGGCATTCGCGGCAAGCATCGTTCTGCTGATCCCGCTGCTGAACGCGCTGCCGCTGGATTACCGCCTCGTCACGAAGGCGCCGTTCGTCACGATCGGTGCCTTTCTCGCGATGGATTTGGCCCTGCTCACGGCCTTCTTCCTCAGCGGCTACGTGCTCATTGCGGTTTTCTCGACGTACACCCACCGAATCCAACGTTTGTACTTTTGGGACCTGATCGGCGCAGGGCTCGGGACCGTCGCCGTCATTCCGCTCATCTCGAGCATGGGCCCGGGAGGAATTCTGATGTGCGCGGGCGCGCTGGGATTCGTCGCGGCCGCGCTGTTCGCGCCGCGGCGGAGCGCGAGCATCGCGGCGCTCGCGGTCGCTGCTGCGCTCATTGCGATACCGGTGATGCGGGGACAGGACTACATCGACTTCAAGTACCACATGGACAAGCGCGGCATCGTGACCGCGCTCGCGCAGGGTCGTGGCGAGGTGAGCCGCTGGGATCCCATTTCGAAGATCGACGTCATCGACGAGACCTGGACGCCGGCGATCTCCAAGCCCACGCATCGCTCGGGCGATCGCAAAGCGATCACCTACGACGGCGGCAACCAGACGAGTTACTTCTACAAGTTCGACGGCAATTTCGCGGCGTTGCGCGCGCAGCTCGATCACGACAAGTCGCACGTCGCGGAACATTTCTGGCAGCTCGCAGTGCTGGCGGCTCACTACCTGAAGCGCGACTCCGGCTCGCGCGTGCTCGTGATCGGCAGCGCCGGTGGCCAAGAGACCAAAGCAGCGCTGGTCTACGGCGCCTCGCATGTGGACGCAGTCGAGCTCGTCCCGACGGTCGTGGAGCTCGGCACGACGCAGTACTCCCCTTACATCGGCAATCTCTTTCGCGACCCGCGCGTGAACGTGCAGGCGAAGGAAGGTCGCAGTTTCCTGCGCAGCACGGATGCGCGCTACGACATCATCCAGGTGTACAGCAACCACACGAGCTCGAGTATCGCCGCGGGAAACGGCGCGCTCGCGCCGGTCTATTTGCAGACCGCCGAGGCCTATCAGGAGTACTTCTCGCATCTCACACCGAACGGTGTGCTGCAGGTCAATCACTACCTGCATCCGCGCATGATCACGACCGCGGCGCTCGCATGGAAACGCATGGGTCGCACGGATTTCATGCGTCACGTCGCCGTGTTCTACACGCCCGAGCAGCCGAGCCTGCCGACACTGCTGATCAAGATGTCTCCCTGGACCGCAGAGGAGATCGAGTCGCTCCAGCAGTTCCTGTCGCCGCCGGAGCTGCCCGTCGATGCGCGCCTCACACTGGTGGAGAACCCGCTGGAACCCGGCCGCAATGGGCACTTTTTGTCGCCGGAGTTCTTCTCCGGCAACTTCCCCGCTGCGCTCGCCGAGCGGATCCCGATCGACTACACGCCGCGCACCGACGATCGCCCCTATTTCTCGTTTGCTCGGAAGGGGCTGCACGTCGTGCAGCCGGACCCCGCCAAGTTCGTCGATCCGGGCTCGGCCAACGTCGTGAGCCTGGCGATCATTCGCAACTACCTGCCGGCGGACGAGATCCACTTGATGATGATCGGCGCCGCCTCGGTGTTCTTCGTCATCGGGTTCATCTGGGCGCCACTGCGCTACTCGCGGATCGGACGCACGCAGGGGCGCGGCGCGACACCGCTCCTCGTTTACTTCTCGTGCCTCGGGGCCGGGTTCATCATCATCGAGCTCGTGCTGGTGCAGAAGTTCATGCAGCTCATCGGCAGCCCGCTGTACACCTACTCCGGTGTCATCTGCTCGCTATTGATCGCGGCGGGAATCGGCAGCGCGGCCTCGGAAAAACTCGGCATCGGCCCATATCGGCGCTGGTTCATCCCCTTCCTGGGTGTGCTGCTCTGCGGATCGCTCCTGCTCGCGGGCTACCCGTCGCTCTCGCATCACGTCCTGTCGTGGCCGCTCGGTGCCCGAATCCTGGCCTCTGCCGTCGCGATCTTCCCGCTCGGCTTCTTCCTCGGCATGCCCTTTCCGCTGGGAATCCTGGCCATCGAGCGCCAACCGCCGGGGGCCGTTGCGTGGGCGTGGGGCATGAACGGCCTGTTCACGATCGTCGGCGGTTTGGTGAGCGTGCTGCTCGGGCTCAAAGTGGGTTTCAACAGGGCGATCGTCTGCGCGCTGGTGCTCTATGCGATCGCGCTCTTGGTGTTCAAGCCGCTCCGCGCTTCGACGGAAGCGCTGGCCGGCTCGACGCCGATCAGGCCTGACGAAACGGCCGGTTCGTTAGAGCGAGCTTGAGTACCGCCGCATCCTCGCGGCCGCCGACGGCCTGGTAGTAGCCGCGGCGGATGCCGACCTGCTCGAAGCCCATCGACTGGTACAGGCGGATCGCGGCCGTGTTCGACGGCCGCACCTCGAGGAACGCCTCGCCCATGCCGGCGGAACGTGCCCGGTCGACGAGATATCGCAGCAGCTGCCGCCCGACGCCGCGGCAGCGGAAGTGCGCGTTCACGCAGAGATTGAGGATGTGCGCCTCACCCGCGCCGACGCTCATCACGCCGTACGCGACGACTTCTTCCCCGACGCACGCCACGCGGCACACGTACCCGACGCGCAGGCAGTCCCGAAAAATACCTTCGCTCCAAGGAAACTGGTACGCAGCCCGCTCGATGGCCACGACGCCGAGCACATCGGGCTCGAGCATGGTCCGTATCGTCACCTCTCGCGCGGTCGCCAGCAGCTCGGGTGCGGTTGCCATCACGATTCCTGCGTAGCCAAGCGTCGGAACACACTGCGCGCAAACTTGAGGTCTTCCCAGGCCTTTCGCTTGTCTGCCGGTGTGCGCAGTAAGTAGGCGGGATGATACGTCACGATGAGCGGCGTGTTCAGCTCGCCGAAGGTATGCACCTGCCCGCGCAGCCGGCTCAAAGAAAGGTCGGTGGCCAAGAGGTTCTGGGCGGCGATGCGGCCGACCGCGAGCATGAGCTTTGGCTGCAGCAGCGCGATCTGACGCATCAGATAAGGCAGGCAGGCGGCCACTTCCTTGGGCTTCGGATCCCGATTGCCGGGCGGACGCGACTTGAGCACGTTCGCAATGAAGACGGTTTCCCGCGGCAAGCCGATGGCTCTGAGCATGGCGTTCAGGAGCTGACCGGCGCGGCCCACGAAGGGTTCGCCTTGGCGGTCTTCCTCGGCGCCGGGCGCCTCACCGATGACGAGCCAGTCGGCGCGGCGGTTACCGACGCCGAAGACGCCTTGGGTTCGTGTGGCGTGCAGGCTGCATTTTTGGCAGGTGAGGACTTCGGATTCGAGGGCGTTCCACTGCGCCTCGACCTCGGGGGATAAGGGGCTCGGTTCGGCGTCGGGGATCCGAATGGACGGCCGTGCTTCGGGCTGGCGCTCGCGCGCCGGCTCGGGGAGCGCCGCTTTCGCTTCACCTACCGCAGGCCGCGTTTCAACCGCCGCAGAGCCCTTGCGAGCCTCGCCTAGCTGGGGCGCGGCCGGCGCGTTCCGCGGCAGCCAGACGTCGATGCCGATCGTGCGCAGGTAGTCGAGGCGGCGGGAGTCCATTCAGCTCTGGCCCGGAGTCGCCGGCGGCGCGCTACGAGAGGTCCGGCGGATGCGTCGCACCGCCCACAGCACAGGCGCCGACGCTGCGTACGTGGCGAACATCGACAAGAGCATCGTCGGCGGGTCGAGCGCGATCAGCACGAAGAACAGCGGCACGATGATCATGTAGGCGCGCTTGATCCGCCGATCCATGTCGAACTGCTTGAAGCTCGGATAGCTGAAGCGGCTCACCATCAGGAGCCCGGCGGTGAACGTGACCAAGAACGCGGCGATCAGGCCGACGAGCCCCGGCTCGCGAATCCCGCTCGAAAACCAGACGAATCCCGCGACCGCAGCCGCGGCCGACGGGCTGGGCAGCCCTTCGAAATAGCGCTTGTCCGCCGAGGCGGAGCGCGCGTTGAAGCGCGCGAGCCGCAGCGCCGCGGCCACGGCATAGAAGAACGCCGCGAGCCAGCCGAACCGGCCCCACGCCTTGCCGAACTCGGCGATTTTCACGACGCCCCATTGGTACGTGACGATCGCCGGGGCGAGCCCGAACGCGACCATGTCCGCGAGGCTGTCGTACTCCTTGCCGAAGGAGGTTTCGGTGCGGGTGAGGCGCGCGATGCGCCCGTCCAGCCCGTCGAAGACCATGGCGACGAACACGGCGATGCCGGCATTCTCGAAGTTCTTGTCGATGGCGGCGACGATCGCGTAGAAGCCCGAGAACAGGCATCCCGTCGTCAGCAGATTGGGCAGCAGATAGGCGCCCCGCCGCGGCGGCGGGCGAGTCTCGGGGGTCGCGGCTTCCATGGGGGGCGGATGGTAACAAGGACCCGCCGGACCGGCCTGCTAAGATGCCCGCCCTTTTGCGTTTTCGGAACGAAGCTCGTCCGATGAGACTGTCTCAGTACCCGATCACCACCCTGAAGGAAACGCCGGCCGAGGCCGAGATCGAAAGCCAGCGCCTCATGCTGCGCGCGGGCCTGATCCGCCGCCTCGCGGCAGGCCTCTACACATGGATGCCCATGGGCATGCGCACGCTGACCAAGGTGGCGACCATCGTCCGCGAAGAGATGAACCGCGCCGGCGCATTCGAGTTGCTCATGCCGGCCGTGCAACCGGCGGAGCTGTGGCAGGAGACGGGCCGCTGGGAGAAGTTCGGGCCGCTGATGCTGCGCCTGAAGGACCGCAACCAGCGCGATTACTTGATCGGCCCGACGCACGAGGAAGTGATCACGGACATCGCGCGGCGCGACCTGAAGAGCTATCGCCAGCTGCCGGTGAACTTCTATCAGGTGCAGACCAAATTCCGCGACGAGATTCGCCCGCGCTTCGGCGTGATGCGCGCGCGCGAATTCATCATGAAGGACGCGTACTCGTTCCACATCGACGAGAAGTCGCTGCGCGAGGACGGCTACCTCGTCATGCGCGAGGCGTACACGCGCATGTTCCAGCGCATGAAGCTGGACTTCCGCGCCGTGCAGGCGGATTCGGGCGCGATCGGCGGCAGCAAGTCCGAAGAGTTCCAGGTGCTCGCGGCGAGCGGCGAGGATGCAATCGCCTTCTCCGACGCCGACGACTACGCGGCGAATCTCGAGATGGCGATCGCGCTGCCCCCGGGCGCGAAGGCCGCGCCGGTCGTGACGGGCGTGATCGATGAGGACGTGCTGACGATGGCTCGCGGCACACCGCCCGAGCCGCCGCGTGAAGCGCTGAAGAAGATCTCCACGCCGGGTCTGCGCACCATCGAAGACCTCGTGAAGGCGCTGTCGATTCCGATCGAAAAGACGGTCAAGACGCTCGTCTTCGAGGGCGTGGATGGGCTCGTCGCGTTCCTCGTGCGCGGAGATCATCAACTGAACGAGGTGAAGGCCGGCAAGCTGCCGCAAGTGAAGACGCCGCTGCGCGCGGCGAGCGCGGACGCCGTGCGCATGGCGTTCGGCGCCGGCTTCGGCTCGCTCGGGCCGTTGTTCGCCGACGAGCGCACGGTGCGCAATCTCACCTTCATCGCGGATCACACGGTCGCGGCCATGAGCGACTTCTCGGTCGGCGCGAACGAGGACGACTTCCACTTCACGGGCGTGAACTGGGTGCGGGACCTGCCGGCGCCCGAGCACGTCGCGGACATCCGCAACGTCGTCGAGGGCGATCCGAGCCCGACGGGCAAGGGCAAGCTGAAGATCGTGCGGGGCATCGAGGTGGGGCACATCTTCCAGCTCGGGCAGCTGTATTCGCAGGCGATGAACGCCACCGTCCTGGACGAGTCCGGCAAGAGCGTCGCGCCGTACATGGGGTGCTATGGCATCGGTGTGACGCGCATCGTGGCGGCGGCGATCGAACAGAATCACGATGAGCGCGGGATCATCTGGCCGGAGCCGATCGCTCCGTTCCACGTGGTATTGATTCCAATGAATGCGCACAAGTCGCAGCGGGTGAAGGAGATCGCGGAGCGGCTCTATGCGGAGTGGACCGCCGCGGGAATCGAAGTGCTCTATGACGATCGGGATGCTCGACCTGGCGTTAAGTTCGCGGATGCGGAGCTGCTCGGGATTCCGCATCGGGTGGTCGTGGGCGAGCGGGGCATCGATGCGGGCAAGCTCGAATATCGGCACCGGCGCGACACGGAAAGTCAGGACTTTCCGCTCGAGGGTGCGCTCGACTTCATTCGGTCGCGCATGGGCCGGTGATGTGAGCCTCGCGCGCGCGCTGTTCGTCGTCCTGTTCCTGCTGCTGGGCGGCCGCGGCGCGTTTGCGGATCAGCAGAAGGATCCGGAGCTCAAGGGGGTCGTTCAGACCGCCATCGCGCAGGCGCAGTGTTTCACCGACCGCTACGAGTCCGCGGTCTGGTACACGATGATGGAGCCGCGCCTGCGCAAGATCGTCAAGGACAAGGACGAGCGGCTCGAAATCCTGACGCAGGTGTTCTGCGAGTCGAAGCGCGAGGGCGAAGTGCGCTTGCCGCCCGGGCTCGTGATGGCGGTGATCATGGTGGAGAGCCGCTTCGATCGCTGGGCCGTGTCGAGCGCGGGCGCGGTGGGGCTGATGCAGGTGATGCCGTTCTGGCCCGAGCAACTCGGCATGCGGCGCTACGAGCTCACGCATACGGCGCAGAACATCCGCATGGGATGCGCGATCCTGCGTTTCTATCTGCAGAAAGAGAACAACAGCGTGACGCGCGCGCTCGCGCGCTACAACGGCAGCGTCGGGCGGCGGCACTACTCGGATCTCGTCATCAACCAATGGACGCGGTGGAACGGCGCGGATGACCTCGGTATGACCGCCGGGCGTTAGTCGCTCAGCCGGTGCGGAAACTCTTCGGGTGCTGATGCTCCGATAGCGGCACGTCCGTCACGTCGACCGACGCGACCTTCGACGCGGTCGAGCCCGTCCACAACCAATCGATGAAAGTCTCAACAGCGCTCGGCTCCCCGTGCGCGAGCACTTCGACGCGGCCGTCGGGCAGGTTGATCGCATGCCCGTGTACGCCGAGCTCACGCGCACGATTCGCGGCCGTCGCGCGATAGAACACGCCCTGCACACGGCCGCCTACGATGCATTTCTTGGTGATCACGCGCGTTTCTCCTCGCAAGTCGCGATCCTAATCCATCTGCGGCAACGCCTTTGCGGCAACGCAGGCATTTCTCTACGTTTGCAGCGGATATACCGGGCGCGAAGCGCGGCCGCGTTCGTCACACTCCTCCCCGCTCGCGAGGCGAGCGACATCCATCAACCCGTACTCATGGAAGGAGTGCATCGATGAATTCTCACGACGTTTTCGAAGCTGACGCCCCCGCGTTCTCCATCGAGGAGCTCGAAGCCCGCTTCGAGATGGAGGCCATCGCCGGTCCCACCGGCATCTCCCCGGGCACGGACTGGAAGTGCAGCTGCACCTTCGAGTTCTGAGCCCGTTCGGCCCGCCGGGTCACACCGGCGGGCCTTTTTCTGCCGAACGTTCGTCTGTCTGCGGATCGACCATGCACCATTCACTCGCCCCTCGTCTGCGCACCGATGTCGCCGTTCGCCCGTTCGATGGGCGCGAAGGCGATTGCCGCTTCGTCGTCGCGGTGGACGATCGGCACTTCGTAGTAACAGCGGCGGTCGCCGCAGTGCTCGAAGAGAGTCGCGAGCCCGGGACGTTCGCGTCGCTCGCGCAGCGCGCATCGGCGCGGCTCGGTGTACGCGTGTCGCCGGAGCAGGTTGGCCAGCTGCTGCGCGAGCAGGTGCCGGCAATTCTGTTTCACGCCGCCGAAAGTCAGGCAATGCGCGGGCCGGTGTGGTTTCGGCAGCGGATCCTGAGTGGCTCGCGGTTGGAGGTGCTCCTGAAATGGGCAGCTCGCCTCTTCTCGATCCGGCTCGCGATCGCGCTGGTCGCGGGGTTCGTTCTCGTCGATGTCTGGGTTGCGAGTCGCGCGTTCGACGCGCCGACGACTAGTCCTGTCGCCCGCGACATCGTCGCGGCCTTCGCGCTCACCCTCGCCGGCGTAGTCGTTCACGAGCTCGGGCACCTCGCCGCGTGCCGCCGCTTCGGTGCTCGCCACGGCGGGATGGGTGTCGGTGTGTACTGGTGCTTTCCCACGCTCTACGCCGAGGTGCACGGGGCGTGGCTACTGCCACGGCTGCAACGCGCCGTCGTCGATGTCGGCGGTGTGTACTTTCAGAGCGGCTATGTGCTTGCGCTCGGCGCGACCTATCTCGCAACCGGCGCGGACGCCGTGCTCGGCGCCATCGCGTGGAGCCATTTGCTCATGCTCCACACCTTGAATCCCGTGCTGAAGTTCGATGGGTATTGGTTGCTCGCCGATCTCACCGGCGCGCACAACCTTCATCGCTGGATTCGGTCCATCGCGCAGCGAGCGTGGCAGGCCGCCACGATGGAGAGCCAGCCAATTCCATCGCGGCACGAGATGGCGCTGCTGCTCGCGTTCGTCGCAATCGCATTCGTCTACTTCGCGTACCTGCTTGCCATGCTGGGGAACAGCATCGCCGCTGCCGCGGCCGGTGCGCTCCATTCGCTGTCCGCCGCGCAGGCCCTCGGCAGCTCCGCATTGCTGACAATTTGGCTCGTCATGGCCGTCGGCCTGGCGCTTCTACTCGCTCGCTCTCTCACGGTCTTCGCACGGGAGTCTCCTGATGATCGCTAGGCTCGGTCGCTACATCGCCCATACGCGTTCGATTCAGCAAGGTCTGGCACTGCTCGAGAACGAGCAGGCGCACGCGCTGATCATCGCGCCCAGCACACTCGGCGCATTCGCGCTCGCGCGGTCCGTGTGCAGGCGGCGCCCGTGCTACGTCACAGGCGGACCGATCTCGTCGTACGCCGGCCTGCGACTCACGCCGCACTTGCGCGCGCCGGTCGACATCGTCAAAACGTTCGCGGGCCAGAGCGTGTTGCCGCGAAGTGTGATTTCGTTTCCCGATCAGCACGTCGGCCTCGGGCCGTCGTGCCTGGTCATTCCGTTTCTCGGCACGCGCTACGCGTTCTCGTCGTTCGACGCCCTGCTCGTCGCGCGCCATCGGCCGCCCGTGTACGCGCTCGCGAGTTGCTCGCGCACGGGCGACTTCGCGCTTCACGAGGTGCGCTACGGCGAGCTGTTCACCTCGGACGGTCGACTCATTTCACTACCGGGCCTGCTGCGCCGACTCCTGATGTTTCTCGAACAGGACCTGGCCCGTCCGGCCGCGGATTGGCTGGCCGAAGACTGCATGCGACTGAAGTCGGAGCCGGTGCGATGGCTACGTCTGCGCGAAGAGCTGAAGGACGTCGAGTGCCTTTTGCGCATGCATCTGCAATCGCGCTACTGCGACCGGCTGCGCACGGAGACCGCGCTCGCGGCCGTGGTCGCACGGCAGAAGCTGATCGCCCGCTGCGCGGCGGTGTGAACGGGACAGCCATGGCATACACGGGCTCACGAATGACATCGCTCCTATTAGTGCTCGCGCTGCTTGCCGCGTGTCTCGTGCCAGGCGGCTGCATGACGGCGGATGTTAGGCTCGCCAACTTCATGTCGCGGGACCGCGCCCCGCGCTCGGCCGCGCTGCCCCGCGGCTACGCCGTGCAAGACCTCGTCATACATCGTGGGCGGCGAGAGATAGGCATCACTCACGCACATCATCCGGACAGCAAGTCGGTGGTGATCTTCTGCGGCGGCGACACGTTTCATCGCTCCATCGATGGCGGCGAAGCACTCGAGTCGCTGGCGCTCGATGCGGACGTCGTGCTGTTCGACTATCCCGGCTACGGCGATTCCAGTGGCTCACCCACCGCGAACGCATTGCTGGAAACCGCGCTCGCCGTGTACGACTACGCCGACAGCTTGCAGACGTCCGCCGGCAAGACGCGCGTGGTGTACGGCTTCTCGATTGGCGGACTCGTCGCGGCTCAGGTCGCTCGCCAGCGCGCAGTCGATGGGCTGGTGCTCGAAGCGACGGCGGCGAATGCCGAGCGCTGGGCGCGTAGCCGGATTCCGTGGCACCTGAAACCGCTGGTGCGGCCGCGGATCGATCCGGAGCTTGCCGATATCGACGCGCCGAGCGCGCTCGCGCAGTTCGGCGGGCTGGTGCTGGTGCTCGGCAGCCAAGGGGATCGACGCGCGCCGGAGTCGCTCTCGCGGGACATCTTCAAGCGGCTCGTCAAGTACGGCGTCAGCACGTCGCTCGTCATTTTCTCGCACGCACCGCATGGCGAGATCAATCAGTCGAGGGCCTTCGCGCCGGTGTTCCGTGAATTCCTCAACCACCTGCAGGAGTCGCGATGGGCGTCGCTGCGACAGTGATCGCGAAGGCCTATGGCGCCGTGGACATGGCGGTCGCGGCCGCGACGCCATTCGCACAGAAGCGCTTTCATCAAGGATGGCGTGCATGTCAGGCGCTCAGCGGCATGCGCGACACGCCAAGCGGACCGTACTTCGCGCGTGCGCTGCTGGCATCGCGCTGGCGATGCGCCCTGCTCCTGCGCTACGCGCTGCGACTGACACGACCGCAGCTCCGCACGTTTCTCGAAGATCGCGTCACCTACGAGGGCGCGGCGTACGCGCAGCACGTGTTCAACGGTACGCGGCCCGTCATTCTCGCCGCGCCTCACTACGGGCCCGCACCTATCGGCTTCGTCGCGGCGGCTCATCGTATGAGCGGCCGCCGCACGCTGAATCTCTTCTACGACACGCAGCATCTCGCGCCGCAGATCGCGCTGCTGTTCGAGCGCGGCGGCATCGACGCGACGACGCTGCTCGATGGCTTGCCGGGCGTGCTCGCTGCGAGCCGCGCGCTCAGCCGCAACGAGTTTCTCGTGATGATGCCGGATGCCTTCGACGACATCACGCAGACACTCGCCTTGCCGTTCTACGGGCGCATGTTGCGCGTCGCGCCGGGCACCGCGTTCTTCGCGTTGCGAACGAGCGCGTGGATCGTGCCGGTGATGGCCACGCCCGCGCGGCAGCTCGGGGTCCACGTCACGATCGGCCGGCCCATCGATCCGCTGCGGTTCGCCGGTCTCGAGGAGCCGCAAGCGATCTTTCTCTTGAGTCGTGCCCTGTTCACGACCTTCGAGCGCGAGATCCGCCGCGCGCCGGAGCATTGGTACAACTGGGAAACCTTCCCGCGCGTCTCGACGTGCGTCGCGCCGCCGGGCCGTTTGGACGACGACGCGCCGCTGCGGCTATTGCGGGACAAGTGCGAGGCATCGCCCTACCTGCTGCAGGACGTGCCGGAGCTCGAGATCTTGGTCAGATGACGCTTCGCTAGGACACCACCACACCCAAGGAGGCCGCGCCGGAGCGCGCGGAAAGTTGCCATGGATACCTTCACGACGATTCAACGCCTCGCGGCAGAACGGCTCGACATCCCGATGGACACGCTGCTGCGCGCCCGGACATTCGGCGAAGCCGGCATCGACTCGCTCGCAACGCTCGACTTGATCACCGCGCTCGAAGGGCGCTTCGGCATTGCGATTGCACCCGAGGATCTCGACGGCGTTCATTCGCTGAGCGATCTCGCAGCAGTCGTGGACCGTTTGGTCACGCGCGCATCACATGCATGCGAGGAAGCGCTCGCATGACTCACAGAGTTGCAGTCACGGGTTGCGGGGTCGTGAGCGCGATCGGCAACTCCTTCGACGATCTCGCGAAGGCTCTGCGCTCAGGGCAGTCGGGCGTGCGGCTCGCGGCATCTACCGCGCGACACCGTGTGACTGTCGCCGCCTGCCCGCTGCTCGAGAGCACGGACCTCGAGCTATCGACGACGGAGCGCGCGCTGTTCGATCCCGTCAGCCGCTACACGGTGCTCGCCGCGGAGCAAGCGCTCGCGCAGAGCGGACTCGCGAACGATCCGGAGCGCCGTCGAGCGGCGGCGCTCTACATGGGAACCGCGCTCGGTGGCGTGCACAGCATGGAAGACGCGTATCGCGACATCTGGTATCACGGCGCGCCGCCGAAACCGCTCACCATCGTTTGCTCGATGAGCAACGCGCCCGCGGCGCACATTGCCATTCGTTTCGGCATACAGGGTCCGAACATCACGTACTCGGTAGCGTGCGCGTCGTCGGCGATCGCCATCGGTGAAGCCTTTCACGCAATCCGCGAAGGGCGAGTGCCTTGTGCGATCGCCGGCGGCGCCGAGGCGTGCGTTACGACGGGCGTCGTACGGTCGTGGCAAGCGATGCGAGTGCTCGCCAGTGCCGATCGCTGCGCGCCCGAGGAGACGTGTCGACCGTTCTCACGGGATCGCACCGGCATCGTGCTCGGCGAAGGCGCGGCCGTGCTCATTCTCGAACGCCTCGACGATGCCATCCGGCGCAGCGCGCCGATTCTCTGCGAGCTGGTCGGTTTCGCGGCGAACGCCGACGCCACTCACGTCTGCATTCCCGCATTGGAGGGTCAAGCGTTGGCCATGGCAGGCGCGCTCGCGGACGCACAACTGCCGCCCGAATCGATCGATTACCTCAACGCCCACGGCACCGCGACCCGTGCCGGCGACATTACCGAGACGCGGGCCATCCGCCAGGCGTTCGGCAACCACGCCGATGCGCTCGCAGTCAGCTCGACGAAATCCGTGCACGGCCACTTGCTCGGCGCCGCGGGCGCGCTCGAGCTGGCGGTCTGCATCGCCGCGCTTCGGGAGCGACTGCTTCCGGCGACCATGCACCTGCGCCAACAGGACGCGGAATGCGATCTCGACTTCGTTGCCAACGCGCCGCGCGCCGGGGTGGAGATCCGGCGTGTCATGTCCAACTCGTTCGCTTTCGGAGGCAGCAATGCGGTACTCGTGGCCGCCCGCGTCGATTGAAAGGTTCGTGATTCCGGGGGTGACGCTCGACGTGCGCTCGCCGGCCGCGTTAGTGTCGCAGCTGCAGCCGTATGACATGGCGCTCGAGGTCTTCTTCATGCCGGTGATTCTGGTCCTCTACTATTCGCGCAACGGTTCGACCGCGGAGCTGGCGCGGCACGTCTGTCGCGGTGTCGAGAGCGTTCACGGCGCCACCGCCAAATTGCGCACCGTGCCGCCCGTCAGCGCAGTGAGCGAAGGACCGCCGAAGCCCGTGCCCGATAGCGGCGCGCCATACGCGACGCTCGAAGACCTGCGTTCCGCCGCCGGGCTCGTCATGGGCAGTCCGACGCGCTTCGGGAACATGGCCGCGCCGCTGAAATACTTCCTCGACAACACCTCGAGCCTGTGGGTGTCGGGCGGCCTCGCGGGAAAACCGGCTGGCGTCTTCACGTCCACGCAAACGCTGCACGGGGGCCAAGAAGCGACGCTGCTCTCGATGATGCTGCCGCTACTTCATCACGGCATGGTGCTCGTGGGTCTGCCGTATACGGAGCGCGCGCTGTCCTCCACTCGCGCCGGCGGCACGCCCTACGGCGCCTCACATCATGCCGGATCGTCCGACTCGACGGCGCTCAGTGAAGACGAGAAGACCCTTGCGCACGCGCTCGGCCGCCGCGTGGCGCAGTTGGCGGTGCGCCTGGAAGAACGAGAACCGCTGAACTAGCGATTGGCGGTGTTCGCCGCGGTCGCGGCAGCGGACTCCGGCCGCTCCACCGCTCGAATCGTGAGTTGGAGCTCGCGCTTGTCGCGCTTCGCCTGCTCCGCGCGCACGGGCAGATACCCGAGGCGCGGCGCGATCCACAGCCGCGTGTAGCGGCTCGCGCCCTTCTTCTGGCTGCGGTAGATCACGGTATCGAGCTTACCGACCGCCGTATCGAGCTTCGCGTCGCCCTCGCGCGTGTACTGATATTCCTTGATCTCATCCTTGTCGATGAGGCGAAAGCTCGCCGGCACGTTGCCGGAGGCGAGCGCACACATGAGCGCCACTTGCACCGACAAGCTGTCTTGCACTCCGGGCGTGAGCGGCTGCTCCACGGGCTTGTCCTCCGCCGTCCCCGTGACCTTGCGCGCGCCCCAATCGAACTCGAGCGACACGTCCTTGCTCGTGTCGGACGAACCGTCGTCGCCGACGTAGCGCAACGGCACGACCATGCCGTTCTCGACCTTGAAGTTGCTGACCTGCGTAATCGTGCCGGGCAGCGCGATCCGGAAGAGACCGCGCGCCATGTTGCTCGACTTGTAGGTCCACTCCGTGGGGCCCTTGCGGGTGAGCTCGAGAATGGATGTGCCGGCGTTCATGCCGTGCCACTCCACGCCGAACGTCACTTTGAAAGGCTGCGGACAATCAGCAGCGAACGCCAGCGGCGCCCACAGCAACGCAACCAGCGCGAGTCCGGTGCCCCTCAATGAAATTGCTCCACGACGGGCGCATCGAGCGGTGTGCCGTCGAGCCAGCCGCGCCCATCGCGCCACACGAGCCGGCCATCCGCGAGCCAACCCAATACACGCGGCAGGATCACGTGCTCCGTTGCGAGCACGCGCGCCGCGAGATCCTTTTCCGTTTCAGCAGGTCGCACATCCAGCCTCGATTGCAGAATGACCGGGCCGCCGTCGAGTTCCGCTGTCGCGAAGTGCACGCTGGCGCCGTGCTCGGCGTCGCCCGCTTCGAGGCAGCGCCGGTGCGTATGTAAGCCGCGATACTTGGGCAGCAGTGCCGGATGAATGTTGATGAGCCGGCCTGCGAACGCGTCCGCAAATTCCGGCGACAGGATGCGCATGAAGCCCGCGAGCACGATGATCTCCACCCGATGCGCTTCGAGCACCTCCGCCAGCGCGCGCTCGAAGTGGGCACGCTCGGCGAACTGCTTCCACGGTACGACCGCGGTGTCCAAACCCAGTTCCCGCGCGATGTCGATACCGCCGGCATCGTCACGATCCGCAACGACGACCGAGATCCGAGCGTTGATGCGTCCCTCGCGGCAGGCACGCGCGACGGACTGCATGTTCGAGCCGCGCCCGGAAATGAGGACGCCGAGCCGCAGCGCCGGCCGTACGCTCATTCGTTGATGACGACGCCCGCGGTGCCGCGCCGGACTTCGCCGATGATGCTCGCGGTCTCGCCGCGCGCCGTGAGCAGGCGCATCGCTTCGTCCGCTTGCTCCGCCTGCACGATGACGACCATGCCGATGCCGCAGTTGAACGTGCGATACATTTCCGTGCGCTCGATGCGGCCCGTTCGCTGCAGCCACTCGAACACCGGATCACGATGCCAACGCGCGCGATCGAGCAGAACCTCGAGACCGTCCGGCAACACACGCGGAATATTGTCCGTGAGTCCGCCGCCGGTGATGTGCGCGAAGCCGCGCACCGGCAGCTTGCGCGCGAGCTCCAACGCCGATTTCACGTAGATGCGCGTCGGCGCCAACAGACGCTCGAACAACGGGCGGCCATCGAGGGTGGTCGAGGCATTCGCGCCGGACAGCGTGACGAGCTTGCGGATGAGCGAGTACCCGTTCGAGTGCGCACCGGACGACGCGAGACCGATCACCGCATCGCCGGGCTGCGTGCGCGTGCCGTCGATGATGCCGTCCTTTTCCACGACGCCGACGCAAAAGCCTGCGAGGTCGTAGTCGTCGCCGTGATACATGCCCGGCATTTCCGCCGTCTCGCCGCCGACGAGGGCCGCGCCTGCTTGCGCGCAACCTTCAGCGATGCCGCGAATCACGGCCTCGGCAACGTCGACCCGCAGCTTGCCGGTCGCGTAGTAATCGAGAAAGAACAGCGGCTCGGCGCCTTGCACGACCACGTCGTTCGCGCACATCGCGACCAGATCGATGCCGATCGTGTCGTGCTTGCCGGTCTCGATGGCGAGCCGTAGCTTCGTGCCGACACCATCGGTGCCCGACACGAGCACCGGCCGCTTGTATCCGGCGGGCAGCTCCACCAACGCGCCAAAACCGCCGATGCCTGCGAGCACTTCGGGTCGTTGTGTCCGTTTGACGAGCGGCTTGATGCGCTCGACGAGCTCGTCTCCGGCGTCGATGTCGACGCCGGCATCGCGATAGGTCACGCCGGAAAGCTTGTTCATAGGTGTGGTATTGTACAGGCCGCTCGGCGCTCACGTCCCTTGCGCAAGAGCCAAACGAATCCCGGCAATGCCCAATCGCGCCTCTGTAGGTGTCTTGATCGTGCTCCTCGTCCTCGCGCCGCAGGCGTGGGCCGGGCGCGTCGTGCGTCTCTACGATGTGCTCGTCAAGGGCGACGCGAGTGGTCCCGCCGTGCAGGACGCCATGCGACGCGTACTCGTGCGCGCCACCGGCCGCCGCGAAGCGGCTTCCGACCCGGCCCTTTCCGCAATCGTCGCGGACGCGGCCAAGTACGTGCAGAGCTCCACCCGCGCCGCGAACGGCGACACACGCGTGAGCTTCGACGGCGGCGCGCTCGAGCAGGCGATTGCCTCGGCGGGACGCAGCGTGTGGGACCGTGAACGGCCCTTCACCCTCGTCGTCTTCTCGCCGCCGTTGAGTGGCGCCGCTGCCGAGACCGCGCGGCTCGAAGTGGAGAAGGCGGCCGAAAGTCGTGGTCTGCCGATCAGTCTCGCACCCGTGCCGGTGACGGACGCCAATGGCGCAGAGCTTCCGAAGGACGTGATCCTGCAGGGTGCACAGCGGCTCGGTGGTGACGCGGTGCTGATCGCGCGCGGCGACAGCGCGGCGTTGAACGGCGTGTACCAGTGGACGCTGCAGACGCAATACGCCACCGAAAACTTCAACGGAGCACTGGATGCAGGCGTGAACGGCGCAGTCGATACGCTGGCCCGCGTGCAAGATTCGGCTGCGCCGCTTGCAGAGCTGGAAGCGTTCGTACAGGTCGGCGGCGTCAGCACGCTGAACGATTACGCGGCGGTGAGCCGCCTGCTCGAAGGCATCCCGGGCACCCGCCGTGTGAGTCTCGCGGAAGTGAACGGTGGCGCGGCGACCTTCAGCGTGCTCGTGCGTGGCGGCACGGAAGCAGTCGACCGCGCGCTGAGCAACTCAGGGCGACTGACGCGCGCCGGTGCGGCGGGCGGCGGTCAACTCGTTTACGAGTATCGGCCGTGAGGACGGCCGCCTAGCCGGGGTCGCGGAGCGACCGTGCGGCATCTTCCGAATCTCATCTGCCTCGCGCGTATCGCGCTGGTGTGGCCGATCGTCGCCGCACTGCAGGCGGGCGACCACGAATTGTCGGTCATTCTATTCGTCGTCGCGGCGGTGTCCGACGGGCTCGACGGCTATCTCGCCAAGCGCTTCGGCTGGACCTCCGAGTTCGGCAAGTTCATCGATCCGCTCGCCGACAAGCTGCTGCTCGTCGCCGTGTTCGTGACGACCTCGTGGCTCGGCCTCGTGCCGTGGTGGCTGGCGGCCGCGGCGATCGGGCGCGACGTGATGATCGGCCTCGGCGCGCTCATCTTCCGCCTCTGGTTCGGCCCGCTGCGCGGCCGGCCGACCATCGTGAGCAAGATCAATACGCTCTTGCAGCTCGGTTATCTGCTCGGCGTCATGATGAAAGCGGCCTTCGAATTCCCACCCGAGGAAATCCTCGCCGCGCTGGCCGTGATCACGCTCGTCACGACGCTGCTCTCCGGCTGGGATTACATATTCGCGTTCACGCGTCGCGCCTGGAATGAAGGGGCACCGTCCACCGCGATGACGGCGACGCCGGCCGGTCGGGCCGGCCGCCACTGAGGGGCGCGGCGTGCGGCAGCTGCCCCTCGGCGTTCGCATCCCCGACCGCGCGGTGTTCGCGACCTTCTTGCCCGCGCGAAATGCGGAAGCGCGGGCGCATCTCGAACGCCTCGCGAGTGGCACACTCTCAGGCGCCGCGTGGGTGTGCGGCCCGCATGGCGCAGGCAAGACCCACCTTCTGCAGGCCGCCTGCGTGCAGGCGAGCGAGACGATGCGCGCCGGGTACTTCCCGCTCGGTCAGCTGCGCGCGTTGGGCCCGGAAGTCCTCGAAGGCGCGGCGCAGCTCGAGTGCCTCTGCCTCGACGATCTCGACAGCGTGATCGGCACCCTCGAGTGGGAGCGCGCGCTGTTCGGCATCTTTCGCGAGATCGACGAGCGCGGCGCGCGCCTGATCGTGTCGGCAGATCGCCCGCCTTCGCTCGTGCAGTGGGCGCTGCCCGATCTTGGCTCGCGCCTCAGTGCCGCCATGGTGTTCCAACTCCGCGCCCTCGATGAGGACGAGCAGCAGGAAGCGCTTCGGCTACGCGCGCACACGCGCGGCTTCGAGCTGCCGGACGAGACCTCGCGCTGGCTGCAGCGCCGCTTCCCCCGCGATATGCGCGCGCTCTATGAGTTGCTCGATACGCTCGATGAGGCGGCGCTCGTCGCGCAGCGGCGGCTGACGGTCCCCTTCATCCGTTCGGTGTTACGCGAGCAGGACCCGAGCTCCTGATCTCACGTCTTCGGGAGCGTCACGCCCGTCTGACCCATGTACTTGCCGCCGCGATCGGCGTACGACGTCGAGCACACCTCGTCCGACTCGAAGAACAGCATCTGCGCGACGCCTTCGTTCGCGTAGATCTTCGCCGGCAGCGGCGTCGTGTTCGAGAATTCGAGCGTCACGTGCCCTTCCCATTCCGGCTCGAGTGGCGTCACGTTCACGATGATGCCGCAGCGGGCATACGTGCTCTTTCCAAGACACACCACCAGCACGTTGCGCGGAATGCGGAAGTACTCGACCGTGCGCGCCAGCGCGAACGAGTTCGGCGGGATGATGCAGACGTCGCCGCCGAAGTCGACGAAGCTCTTGGCGTCGAACTTCTTCGGATCGACGATCGTCGAGTTGATGTTGGTGAAAATCTTGAACTCGCTCGCACAGCGCACGTCGTAGCCGTAGCTCGAGGTGCCGTAGGAGACGATCTTCTCGCCGTCCGCATGCCGCACTTGCTCGGAGGCGAACGGCTGGATCATGCGGTGCTCCGCCGCCATGCGACGGATCCAGTGGTCGGACTTGATGGTCATGGAGTGGGCTCAGCTTTCTTCTACGACGATCTTCGGAAACAGGCTGCTGCGATCGCGCGCGCGCCGGGCGAGCGCGGCGGCGGTGCGCCGGGCGGTGTCGAAATAGGCCCGGCCGCGCGGCGTATCGGGCGCGGCGACCACCGTCGGCCGGCCCCCGTCCGCTTCCTCGCGGATCTTGGCATCGAGCGGCAGCTCGCCGAGCAGCGCCACCCCGTATTGTTGCGCCATCCGCTCCCCGCCCCCGGCACCGAAAATGTGCTCGACGTGCCCGCAACTCGTGCACACGTGCAGGCTCATGTTCTCGATGATCCCGAGGACGGGCACCGAGACCTTCTCGAACATCTTGAGACCCTTGCGGGCGTCGGCCAGCGCGATGTCCTGCGGGGTGGTTACGATGACGGCGCCCGAGACAGGTACTCTCTGAGACAGGGTGAGCTGAATGTCCCCGGTACCGGGCGGCATGTCCACGACCAGGTAATCGAGCTCGCCCCAATGGGTTTCGGACAGCAGCTGCGTGAGGGCCTGCGTCACCATGGGGCCGCGCCATACCATAGGTTGCTCCGCGTCCACGAGGAACCCGATGGACATCGCCGTCACACCGTGACTCTGCAGAGGCGTGAGTGTCTTGCCGTCCGGCGAGCCGGGCCGCTGGCCCTCGAGCCCCAGCATGAGCGGCTGGCTCGGCCCGTAAATATCCGCGTCGAGGAGACCGACGCGCGCGCCCTGCGCCGCCCAGGCGAGGGCGAGGTTCACGGCGACGGTGGATTTGCCGACTCCACCCTTTCCCGACGCCACCGCCACGATATTCTTGATACCGGTCAGGGGTTTCAGCGTCTTTTGCACCGAATGAGCGCGGATATCCGACTCGAGCTCGATAGCGACGGGCGTAGCGACGCCGGCGGCACGCAGATGTGCCGCGACGGCAGTTGTGAGCTCGTCCGCATATCCGCCTACCGGAAAGCCGAGCGCGATCTTCGCGACCACCTGATCCCCGCGCGCCTCGACGCCACGCACGGCGCCGGCGGCGGCGAGCGTGTCGCCGAGATAGGGATCGACAAAGCGATCGAGCGCTGCCTTGATGGCGGCGAGAGCGGAATCCTCGGGCATCGGGTACACCAGACGTTCGGCGGGCGCGAGATTGTAGTGCGTCGTGGCCTTCCCTGCTTCCCCCCCAAAGCTTGGCGCGGGAGCTGTGGCATAATGCGGCAGCGCCGGACCTGTTCTTGCTTCAGGACTGGCAGAACAAAGACCAACCCGAACCTGCTCGTGGTGCTGCGCCCGTACCAAGGCACGGAGGGCCGGAGGAGTCGTGTCCGCGCGGGGTCTTGTCCCAACGGAAAGGCCGGATGAGCTTTTTCACGAACTTGCGCGCTGATCGCCTGGTCACCGAGATCAGGTCGTCGAACAACCCCGCGAGCCCGGCCACGCAAAAGGCCATCGCCAAGCTGAAGGACCTGGGCGCGCCGGCGATCGAGTGTGTCTTCGGCGCGCTGCCCGAAGCGGACAAGAACGCCACGGTCGCGTTCGTCGACGTGCTCGCGGCGCTGGTCACGCCGAAGACCTTCCCGATTTTCGTGCGCGGCCTGGTCGAGGGCAGCGCGCGCGTCATCGCCGGCATCGCGTGGGCGCTCACCAGCAGCAAGAACTATCCCCCGTCGATGCTGATCGATGCGCTGAACACCCCGGGCATCTCGAAATCCGCGATCCTCGACGTCATCAACGGCCAGAAGAACCGTTTCAGCGTGCGCGATCTGCTCGCCGCCGCGTATCAGCAGGAGCCGAACGAGAAGGCCGCGCTCTTCCGCATCATCGGCGAGATCGTCGACGAAACCTCGGTCGCCGAGCTCGTCGGGCGCATTCAGGGCAAGGACCCGATCGGGCGCGTCCACATCATCAATTTGCTCGCGCGGTTCAACACGCGCGAAGTGCAGACGGCGCTGCAGGCGCAGCTGAAGGACCCCAACAAGCTGATCCGCGCGGCGACGCTCTCCGCCCTGCAGCGCATGGACGGGCCCATCGACATCGAGCGCGTCAGCGCGCTGCTGAAGGACCCGGAGATCGACGTCCAGAACAAGGCCATCGACGTCGTCATCAAGGCGAACCATCCCGAGACGATCAAGTATCTGATCGAAGTCCTGAAGGATGAGAACGAGAACGCGCGCCGCGCGGCCGTCGAAGTGCTCAACGAGGTCGGCAACGCGAGCTCGGTGCGCCATCTGCTCGGGGCCTTGAAAGACAGCGACTGGTGGGTGCGCAGCCGCGCGGCCGATGCGCTCGGCAAGATCGGAGGCCCGAAGGTCATCGAGGCGGTGCTGCAGCTGGTGCAGGACAAGGACGAGGACGTGCGCCGCGCGGCCATCGAGATCCTCAACCAGACGAAGGATGAGCGCGCGGTCGACAGTCTCATCAAGGCGACGCGCGATTCGGACTGGTGGGTGAGCGAGCGCGCAGTGGATGCGCTCGCCGAAATCGGCAGCAAGAAGGCCGTGCCGCGACTGACCGAAATGCTCACCAGCGCGAACGCGAAGGCGATGCCGATCGTCGTGCGGGCGCTGGGCAAGCTCGGCGACGCGCGCATGGTCGACACGCTGCTGCCGTATCTCGCGCGGCCCGAGCGTGAAATCCGCGCGGAAGCCATTCAGGCTGTCGCGAAGCTTGCGGACGAGCGCCGCGCGGACGTCGTCCGTACGGAGCTGCAGGCGCAGGCGAACGCGCCCGATCAGACGATCTCGCGCATGGCCTCGGCTGCACTGGCGGACCTCGACAACCGCATCGTCGTGGGCAGCTCGATTCCGCGCGCCATCCCCGCGACCGGTACGGGCAACGCCGCGACCCCGGCCAGTGCGATTCGGCCGCCGCAGTCCGCGGCGCCGCCCATCGAGCATCAGCGCACGCAGCTGATGTCGGAGGCGTCGATTCAGCAGGCGGCGAAGCAGGCCGAAGCGGCGAGCAAGCTCGACATCTCGCAGTTGAAGCCGGGCGATGTGATCGAAGGACGCTACAAGTACATCGATCGCATCGGCCGCGGCGCCTTCGGCACCGTGCTGCTGATGGAAGACACGGTCGTCGACGAACGCCTCATCTTGAAATTCCTGAACCCGAACGTATCGCAGGACGAAGAGGTGATGAAGCGCTTCGTGCACGAGCTGCGCTACTCGCGCAAGATCACGCACAAGAACGTCATCCGCATCTACGACTTCCTCTACATCCAGGGGAACTACGCCATTTCGATGGAGTACTTCCCCTCGCACACGCTCTCCGGCGAGATCGTCAACGAGAAGCCGATGGACCTGCGGCGGGCGCTAGGCTTCGGATGCGATATGTGCACCGGCATGACCGTGGCCCATCAGGTGGGCATCGTTCACCGCGACCTGAAGCCGGCGAACGTGCTCATCAATCAAGAAGGGCTGCTGAAGATCGTGGACTTCGGTGTGGCGGCGGCTCAGCGCGAAGGCGACACGCAACTCACGAAGACGGGGTACGTGATCGGCTCGCCGAAGTACATGGCGCCCGAGCAGATTCTCGGCAAGAAGGTGGATGAGCGGGCCGACATCTACGCGGTGGGCGTCATCCTGTACGAGATGCTGACCGGCGTGCCGCCCTACTCGCGCGGCGACCACATGTCCGTCATGTACCAGCACGTGCAGGGCAAGGCCCGGCCGGCCCAGGAGGTCAACCCGGGCCTGCCGCCGGGGCTGGGCGATCTCGTCGGGCGGGCCATGGCGGTCGACAAGACGAAGCGCTTCCAGACGATGGACGAGCTGCGCGCCGCGCTAGAGCGCTACATGTAACGGTCCCTTGCGAAAGTTCGTGCGTTACGTCAAATTTTCGCGTCCCATTTCTTGATCCAGTGCGGCCAGCCGGGCTCCAATTCCCCGCAAAGCTTTAGAGGTCTCCCGCTTGGCGCGCATCGACGCGTTCCTGAAACTCGGCACGCAGCAGGGCTGCTCGGACATCCATCTGGCCGTCGGCATCCCGCCGATGCTGCGGATGCATGGCGACCTGCTGCCCATCAAATTCCGCGAACTGCGCGCCGCGGAGCTCGAGGGCTACCTCACGGAGATCCTGACCCGCAATCAGGCGGAGTACTTCGGCAAGGGCAACGACCTCGATTTCTCGTACGTGTCCGCCGAGGGCGGGCGCTTCCGCGTGAACGTGTTCCGCAAGGAGACCGGCATCGGCGCGACTTTCCGCGCCATCCCCTCCGAGGTGCCGACGCTCGAGAAGCTGGCGCTTCCGCAGATCGTCACGAAGCTGTGCGACTACCACCAGGGCATGGTCCTCGTGACCGGTTCCACGGGCACGGGCAAGTCGACGACGCTCGCGGCGATGATCGATCATCTGAATCAGACGCGTAAGCTGAACATCATCAGCCTCGAAGATCCGATCGAGTTCGTGCATCGGAGCAAGCAGAGCCAGGTCATCCAGCGCGAGCTGAACACGCACATCCCGAGCTTCGCGGAAGGCGTGCGCGCGGCCATGCGCGAAGATCCCGACGTGATCCTCGTCGGCGAGCTGCGCGACGCCGAGACCATCTCGATGGCGATGACCGCCGCCGAGACCGGTCACCTAGTGCTCGGCACGCTGCACACGACCGGCGCGGTGAAAACGATCGACCGCATCATCGACGCGCTGCCGGTCGAGGAACGCGAGCAGACCAAGAGCTTCCTCTCGCAGAGCTTGCTCGCCGTGGTCACGCAAGTGCTGATCAAAGCGGTGGATGGCCGCGGCCGCCGCGCGATCTGCGAAGTCATGGTGATGACCAAGGCGATCGCGAAGCTGATCCAGTCGGATCAGACGCACCAGATTCCCGCGCAGCTGCAGACCGGCCGCGAGTTCGGCATGCAGGTGCTCGATCAGGCGCTGCTCGCCGCGATCCAGGCGCGCGAGATCGATCCGGACGATGCGTACGCCTATGCCAACGACAAGCGCGCGTTCCAGCGCTTCGTCACCGACACGAGCATGCTGCCCAAGCTCGACGTCGCGATGCCGCCCTCCGGCGCCACGCCGGCTGCCTCCTCGGGCTGAGGATTCGCGACGTGGCGGCCATCGACAGCTTTCTCAACGAAGTGCTCGACAAGCGCGGCTCGGACCTGCATTTCATCGCAGGCGATCCGGCACGCATCCGCCTGTACGGCGATCTGAGCGCGCTGCGGCCCGAGCGGCTCGAGGCGCCGTTCGTGAAGGATGCGCTGTACGAGATCATGCCGAAGACGGCGGTCGACCGCTTCGAAGAGAAGGACGGCGCGGACTTTGCGTACACGCTGACCGATCGCGGCCGCTTCCGCGTGAACGTCATGCGGCAGTTGAACGGCATGGGCGCCGTGTTCCGGGCCATCCCGTCGAAGGCGTTCACGCTCGATGAGCTGAAGCTGCCCGAGTCGGTGCGGCAGATGTGCCGCGCGAATCAGGGCTTGATTCTCGTGACGGGCAAGACGGGCTCGGGCAAGTCCACGACGCTCGCGGCGATGATCGACGACATCAACTCGCGCGTGAAGGGGCACATCCTCACGATCGAGGACCCGATCGAGTTCGTGCACCAGCGCAAGAGCTGCCTCATCAGCCAGCGCGAGATCGGTGTGCACAGCCAGAGTTTCGCGCACGCGCTGCACTCGGCGTTGCGCGAGGATCCGGACGTGATCCTCGTCGGCGAGTTGCGTGACCTCGAGACCATGAGCATCGCGGTCACGGCGGCCGAGATGGGCATTCTGGTCATGGGCACGCTGCACACGAACGGCGCCGGCCAGACCGTGGACCGTATGGTCAACGTGTTCCCCTCGGACAAGCAGAGCCACGTGCGCACCATGCTCTCGACCTCGCTCCGGGGCGTGGTGTCGCAGCAGCTCCTGCAGAAGGCCGACAAGTCGGGCCGCGTGGCCGCGCTCGAGATTCTGGTGAACACACCCGCTGCCGCGAACCTCATCCGCCAGGGCAAGCTCGATCAACTCGAAAACGTGATGCAGGCGGGTGGCGCCAACGGCATGCGGACCATGGACACGGCCATCCAACAGCTGCTCGACTCCCGGCAGATCACGGGCAAAGAGGCCTATAAAAAGGCCATCAACAAGGCGAAGTTCGAGGCCGTCAAAGACAACGGCTGACCGGCGAGGCCCCCCGCCCTGTAAACTACGGGGATGTCGCGCAAGCTGTTCATCACCTCCGCTCTGCCCTACGCCAACGGGCCGCTCCACATCGGACACATCATGGAGTACATCCAGGTGGACACCTGGGTGCGCTTTCAGCGGATGCGCGGCGCGGCCGTGCACTTCGTGTGCGCGGACGACGCGCATGGCGCGCCGATCATGCTCAAAGCCGAAGCCGAGGGCATCACGCCGCAGGAGCTCGTCGCGCGCGTCGCGGCCGGCCGGCCGCGCTATCTCGAAGGCTTTCACATCAGCTTCGACCACTGGCACTCGACGGATTCGCCGGAGAACACGCAGCTGTCGCAGGACGTCTATCGGCGCCTGAAGACCGCGGGGCTGGTCTATTGGAAACCGGTCGAACAGTTCTACGACCCCGTGAAGAAGATGTTCCTCGCCGATCGCTACATCAAAGGCGAGTGCCCGAACTGTCACGCGAAGGATCAGTACGCCGATGCGTGCGAGACCTGCAGCATCGTGAACGCGCCGACGGATCTCATCAATCCGTACTCGACCTTGTCGGGCACCCGTCCCGAGCTGCGCACCTCGGATCACTTGTTCCTCAGGATCTCGGATCCCGAGTGCGTCGCGTTCCTGACGGAATGGCTCGAGACGCCCGGCCGCTTGCAACCGGCCGTCGTGAACAAGGCGCAGGAGTGGCTGCAAGGTCGCGGCGATGAGCCGCTCAGCGACTGGGACATCTCGCGCGATGCGCCCTACTTCGGCATCCCCATCCCGGATGTGCCGGGCAAATACTTCTACGTGTGGCTCGACGCGCCCATCGGTTACCTCGCTTCGCTGAAGAGCTATTTCGCGCAGGGCAAGGCGCGCGCCAAGGGCGAGACGCGCTCGTTCGAAGAGTTCCTCGCGGCGCCGGATGTCGAGCAGATTCACTTCATCGGCAAAGACATCATCTACTTCCACACGCTGTTCTGGCCGGCGATGCTGAAGTTCGCCGGCACGCCGTATCGGCCGCCGAATCACGTGTACGTGCACGGTTTCCTCACGCTCTCCGGCGACAAGATGTCGAAGACACGCGGTACCGGCTTGTCGCCGCTGCGCTATCTCGATGTCGGCATGAGTCCGGAATGGCTGCGGTACTACATCGACGCGAAGCTGAACGCGAACGTCGAGGACATCGACTTCAATCCGGACGACTTCATCGCGCGCATCAACAGCGACCTCGTCGGCAAGTACGTCAACATCGCGAGTCGCACGGCGGGATTCATCGGCAAGAATTTCGGCGGCACGCTGTGCGCGGGGCCGCTCGAGAGCCCGTTGCTGCGGGACCTGCAGGCGGCGGCCACTCGCATCGCGGATTTCTACGAGCAGCGCGAGTTCGGCAAGGCGATTCGCGAGGTGATGGCGGCGGCGGATGTCGCGAACGCATACATCGCGCAGAACGCGCCGTGGGATCTTGCCAAGGATCGCGCGAACGATGCGCGGCTGCACGAGGTGTGCACCGTGAGCTTGAACGTGTTCCGACTGCTGACGCTGTACTTGAAGCCGGTTCTGCCGGAGGTGGCGCGGGCGGTGGAAGCCTTTCTGAACATCCCGCCGTTGCAATGGGATGACGCCGGCGCGCTGCTGCTCGATCACAAGATCAACGCGTACCAGCACCTGATGACCCGCGTCGACCCCAAACAAATGGAAGCGCTCTTCGAGAGCGTCCCGAAGGCGAGCGGCGCGCATTCGCCCGCCGATACCGCTGCGCCAAATGGGGCACTCTCGATCGACGACTTCAAGAAGGTCGACCTGCGTGTCGCCAAGATCGTCGACGCCGAACATGTCGCGGGCTCCGACAAGCTCCTGAAACTCACGCTCGATCTGGGCACGCAAACGCGCACCGTCTTCTCCGGCATCAAGTCCGCCTACGACCCCGCGAAGCTCAAAGGCCGACTCACCGTCGTCGTCGCCAATCTCGCGCCTCGCAAAATGAAGTTCGGCGTCTCCGAGGGGATGGTTCTAGCCGCAAGCGGCGACGACGGCCCCGGCGTCTACCTCCTCGAACCCGACAGTGGCGCGACGCCCGGCATGAGAGTGACGTGACCGCGGCCTCCGCTCAGCAGATCGACGCCCTCCTACCGCAGACTCAATGCACGCGCTGCGGCTACGCAGGCTGCAAGCCCTACGCCGACGCCATCGCGAACGGCGAGGCACAGATCAATCAGTGCCCGCCCGGCGGCGCGGTGACGATCGATGCGCTCGCGAAACTGCAGGGCCGCGCACCTATGCCGTTGAATCCGGCGAACGGCGTCGAAGGGCCGGCGCTCGTCGCACAAATCGATGAAGACGTTTGCATCGGTTGCGCCAAGTGCCTGCCGCCGTGCCCCGTCGATGCGATCGTCGGCGCGCGCAAACGCATGCATACCGTGCTCGCCGATGTGTGCACGGGCTGCGAGCTGTGTGTCGCCCCCTGTCCGGTCGATTGCATCGCCATGGTGCCGCGTGCGTCGCTGAATCGCGCCTCGCCCGAGCCGCCTGCGCAGTTGAATCGGGAGCGCTTCGAAGCGCGTAACGCCCGGATCGCTCGCCGCGAGCGCGAGCACGCCGATCTGCTGAGCGCCCGCAAACAAGTCGCTGCCGTACAAGGTTGAGCTCCATGCATCCCTCACGCGTTCGCGCGATCTTCCGCCGCTTGCAGCAGGCCAATCCGCACCCGACGACGGAGCTCGAGCATTCGACGCCGTTCGAGCTGCTCGTCGCGGTGATGCTCTCCGCGCACACGACGGACAAGAGCGTGAACACCGCAACGCGCGTGCTGTTCCCGATCGCGAATACGGCGCACACAATTCTCGCGATGGGAATCGAGGGCGTGAAGCCGTACATCAAGGCGGTCGGCATGTACAACCAGAAATCCAAGAACCTCATCGAGCTGTGCCGCGCGATCGTCGAAAAGCACGGCGGCGAGGTGCCGCGCGACCGCGAGTCGCTGGAATCGTTGCCGGGAGTGGGACGCAAGACCGCCAACATCATTCTGAACATGGTTTTCGGCGAGTCGACGATTGCGGTCGATACGCACATTTTTCGCGTGGCCAATCGCACTGGGCTCGCAGAGGGCAAGGACCCGCGTATCGTCGAGGATCAGCTCAACGAAGTGGTGCCGGACGAATACAAGAAGGACGCGCACCACTGGCTGCTGCTTCACGGGCGCTACGTGTGCGTGGCGCGCTTGCCCGCGTGCCCGAAGTGCATCATCGCGGACCTGTGCGAGTACCCGCACAAGACGCCGCCGAAGGAGCTTCCGAAATCGGATGCGCCGGTGGCGCATGCGAAACGCCGTGTGCGCGCGGGCGGCGGTGCGCCAACCGCCGCCACGAGTGCTACGCGCCGGTCCGCCGGAGCGAAGGCGGCAGGCCGCCGCACTTCGCGCGCGCGGCGCGGCTGACGCGCGCGTACCGTCATGGCCTTCTTCGCCGGGCAATCGCGCGAGCAAATGCGCCGCATGTATCTCGACGCGTGGCGCAAGTTCAGCGAGAAGCAACCGCTCGAGCCGCTCGAAGCGCAGCTCGCTGCGGTCATCGCCGAGCATCCCGAATACCTCGAAGTCATCGAGGCGGGCGAGGCGGCGATCGCGGCTGAATTCACACCCGAAAGCGGCCGCCAGAACCCCTTCCTTCACATGGGCCTGCACCTCGCGATCCGCGAGCAAGTCGCGACGGATCGGCCGCGCGGCATCGCCGAGGTTCATCGCAATCTCAGCACGCGCTTCGGCGACGCGCACTCTGCCGAGCACACGATGCTCGAAGCGCTCGCCGAAACGCTGTGGGAGGCGCAGCGATCCAATCGCGCGCCCGACGAGCAGGTGTATCTCGAGAAGCTGCGAGCGCTGCCGCCGACTTGATTTGCGGGATGTGGAAGCTGTGACCGCGAGCGCCCTGATTCCAAGGCCGACAGGTTTTGCGAGGGGGAAGATCCGGCGGGCCGTGGCCGGGCCAGGCCGGGCCGGGCGCCAGGCCGGGCGGGCCGGGCCGCAGTTCTCGGCGCCCGCAAGGTTGCTCCCTGACTCGCGTTTGCTGGCGCGCAAGCGGCGTTGCTCCCGCGCGGCCGCTCATCCTTCGCTGTTGCACGCGTCGCGCTCGTTCTGTTCGCGCGGCATCGCACGAGTTCCCGCGGGAATTTGGCTCCCGCGACGATCCTTCGCCAGCAACACCTCCACGGCAAGGCCATAGTCCATTCGCTCGCCGCGCCAACGAGTGGCGGCCGTCGCCGGGCTGATGCGAATGTCGCTGGCTCGATGCTGTAGAGAGACTTGCGTCCAGTGCGAAGGCTCGGCCGGGCCCGGCGCCTGGCTGTCGAAGGCACGACCATCGGGCCGGATGAAACGAAATGCGCCGTCATCGAGTACCCGCACGACCACGCCACCTTCGTGAACCTTCCTATGGTGGAACCGACAGAGCGTCACGAGGTTCGACGGCTTGGTCTCGCCGCCATGCGCCCAGTGCGTGACGTGATGGGCGTCGACATACCGCGTATGCGTGCAACCCGGGAAACGGCAGCCGCGATCACGCGCGTTGAGTGCACGGCGCAGCGCGGGCGAGATGCTTCGGGTCCGTCGGCCCACGTTCAGCGGCTCGCCGCGCTCGTTCTCTACGATCGCCGCGAGGCTGCAATCGCACGCGAGGCGGCGAACGGTTTCGGCGGGCAGCGCCGGTCCGTCGTCGATCTCACATCGGCCGGCGATGGACTCCCGCAGCGTCTCCGCGTCAACGTGTACGACAATCTGTTGGCGCTCACCGCCATTTAGGGCCTCGCCGCCATGCTTGAGAAAGGTCTCAGCGAGCGCGCCGAGCGCATCGGCGCGGCGAGCCGCGCGACTCGGTCGCTCATCGGCTGAGTCGCATGGCTGAAGCATCGGCGAGGTTCCCGCGGGAACGCTGGGTGTTGGAACTTCCTCGACCGCAGCGTCGAGCGCCTTCACGAGCAGCACGCCGATATCCGCCGGAAGGCGCGCCTTCAAGACGAGCGAACCGTCCTCATCGAACAAGTAGGTGAGACTTCGGCCCGCGTGCTGCCGTGCCTCTCGCGAGAGCTCCTCCGCCTCCTTTGCTCGCCGAAAGCCTTGAACGAGACGTTCGACGTGATGAGCCGTGCCGTGCAACGCAATCGAGAGGAAGTAATCTTCGGTCGCTTCATTGGCTACGCGTGTCAGCGCCCGAGCCTTTGAGTAGCTGAGCTCACCGCGTGCCATTGCAGCCGAGATTTTCGGCAGCTTTTCGAGAGCGTGCGCCACGCGCACTTTCTCACGCGCGGCGCCGAGCGCCACTCCGCATTTGAAGTTCAGCCAATGCGCGCACGAGTGACTGGCGCCATCCGCCCAGCCATTGCGATGGTCGAACTCGGCGATGAGCATGAGCCAGCGGTGCTGAGCTGCGTTGAGGTGACCTGCAAGCTCGGTGATCTCGGCTTCGAGATCACGAATCGAACGAGTGGAAATGGAAGCGCCGTCCATGGTGGCTCCGAAGCGATTGAGACTGTGCGAATTTTAGTTCAGCAGCGACGCGCGGTGTCGTACTTCGTGCATGAATAATTGCCCAAAACAGGCAATTTCTCCGGCCGCGCACGTTCCGCTGCACTACTCGCTCGCGCATGCCTCGTCAGGCGCGCGCTCCATGATACGGTAGTGCATCGAGCCACTGAGAAAGCGATTCAATGGAAGGGCAGCGACCTCCGGGCACTGTCGGTACACAGCGGCGCTACTATCGGCCGGAGCTCGACGTTCTGCGCTTCTTCGCATTCTTCCTCGTTTTCCTCAGCCACACGGTGCCGGGCGACGGCGCCTTCTGGCGGCAAACACCCCTTTCGGGCACGACCGTGCTTTGATTCTTGCGACGCTCGGCCTACCGATGCTGTCGCCGCGCACTCGGGCGGTACGAACCCTCATCTACCTGGGGCGCATCAGCTACGGCCTGTATGTTTTCCATTTCATGTTCGTAATGCTCCTCGATGTACCCGCTACGCATGATCCTGCGGATCGCGTGATCCGTATCGTTGGGACATTGGTGGCCACCACTGGCGCCGCAGCTGCTTCCTATCACCTGCTCGAGCGGCGGTTCCTGCGGCGGAAAGAGCGCTTCGCCCAGGTGCCGTCCCGGCCGGTCTAGTGCCATGTCGCCAGGGTAATCGCCGCGATCACAGCGAGCATCGCCCACGCGAACGGATGCGCAAAGTTGAACGTGTATCCGACACCGAATCGCTTCTCGACGAGGAAGGCGGGGTCGCCGCGATTGAAGTAGATGAGCCCCCAAACCCAGTAGCGATCGTCCGCACGATCCCCGAGCGGCGCACCGCTGTCTGGCGTGACGCCGCGGGATCCACCCTGGCCGGCGAGCAAGAGCCTCGCCAGGAGCGCGAGCATCGTCATAGGCCAGATGAAAGACCAAAGCCTCATGGCCGCTGCGGAAAATCCGAGCAGCGAGCCCCAAGCCGGGAAGACGACCCAATACGCGGCGATCAGCAGGAGGATCACGATTCGCATGCGAAACCGGCGCTCCTGCTGGGCTGCCTCGCCAGAAGTCGCGACGCGGCGCGAGCCGTGGAACACGCCCCAGGCGAGCAGCGCGAGGAGCAAACAGATTACCGTGTCGACGACGAGGAGCGTCGCGACGCTGACCGGCGTGGTGGCAACCCAGCGATCGAGCCCGACGAAGCTCCAATGCACGGCGAGACGCGAAGGGATATCACCCCAGTGATGGGCAACCCAAGCTCCCAGGGCTGCGAGCGAGGCGATGGGCACCGCAAATGCCACGGCGACCGCCGCCGTCGGCTCCGGCTTCATCGACAATTCGACCTGCACGACCGACGCGCGCTGCGCGGCATGCGGGCGAGTCGCACGATTTGCCCAAGCAAAGGCGCCGACCGCGACGAGCAGCGGCAAGGCCCATGACAGTTGCGTGGGCGCCCAAGCAGCTCCCGCGGCAGCCAATGCTGCTGTGACGGCAACTGCAATGGCGATCACAGTCGCGATACCGATCGCGATGCTGTAGCGACGACGGATTCCGCGCCCGAGCTGCGACTGCCGGAATTGGGGATCGACCGTGACACCAAAGAACAGGCCGGGTCGCATGAGATCCGGAACGGCGAGTAGAAAGAGGCCGATCAAGAGCAGCGGCCAAACGAGAGGCAACAGGGCGATCTCCATGCTGAGCGTGTCCATCTAGTGTTCCTCCAGGCTCTGCGCGGCCCGTCGTAGATCGCGCGCCAGGCGCGAGGGGGAATAACCGCGTGCGCGAAGCTCCGCGATGAGCTCTCCGAGACGCCTCTGCAAGTCGGCGGCGAGCTCAGCGTGGTGCGCGTCGGGCGCCTGGCGCTCGATCACCCGCGCGCCGCTGCGGCCCGCGATTTGGATCCAGCCTTCTTCGGCCAATGCGCGGTACGCCTGCGCGACCGTGTTGAAGTGAACCCCCAGATCGAGCGCGAGCCGGCGCACCGGCGGGAGAGCGTCGCCCGGAGCGAGCCGGCGGTTCACGAAGAGCACGCGCAGACCGTCGATGATCTGCCGATAGACGGGCGTGGAAGAGGCGAGATCGATGGTTAGGATCATGTTTGTACATTGTATATATACAATGTACAAACAGCAAGATGCCGCCGGCGACGAAACTCTAGCGCTTGGGAATGTACAGGTCCGTAAGCGTGCCTTCGAACGCTTCCGCCGCGAGGCCGACCGTCTCCGACAGCGTCGGGTGCGGATGAACCGAGAGGCTCACGTCCGCCGCGTCGACGCCCATCTCGATGCCGAGCACGAGCTCCGCGATCAGCTCGCCCGCGTTCGGGCCGACGATGCCGGCGCCGAGAAGCTTGTGCGACTGCGGATCGAACAGCAGCTTCGTGAAGCCTTCGTCGCGGCCGAGCGAGAGCGAGCGGCCGCTCGCGACCCACGGGAAGGCGCCCTTCTTGTACGGAATGCCCTTGGCTTGCGCTTCCGTCTCCGTAAGTCCAGCCCAGGCCACTTCGGGATCGGTATACGCGACCGACGGAATCGCGCGCACGTCGAAAGAGCGCTTCTCGCCGGCCGCGACTTCCGCCGCGACCTTCGCTTCGTGCATCGCTTTGTGCGCGAGCATCGGCTGCCCGATGATGTCGCCGATCGCAAAGATGTGCGGCACGTTCGTGCGCAGCTGCTTGTCGGCCGGAATGAAGCCGCGGTCCGTGACTTTCACACCCGCCGCTTCGGCGTTGATGAGCTTGCCATTGGGCACGCGGCCGACCGCGACGAGCACGCGATCGTACATCTGCGGCTCTGGCGCCTTGGGCCCTTCGAACGTGACGCGCAGCCCTTCTTTCTTCGCCTCGATGCCCGTCGCCTTCGTGCCGAGCAGGATGTGCTCGTAACGCGCACGCAACCGCTTCTCCAGCGGCTTCACGAGGTCCGGATCACAGCCCGGCATGAGGGTCGGCGTCAGCTCGACGACGCTGACTTTCGCGCCGAGCGCGTCGTACACGCACGCCATCTCGAGGCCGATGATGCCGCCGCCGATCACGAGCAGGCGCTTCGTATCCGCCGGCAGCTCGAGGGCGCCGGTGGAATCGATGATGCGGGGATCGTTCGGCACACCCGGCAGCTTCACCGGCTCGGAGCCCGCGGCGATGATGCAGTAGTCGAAGCCGATGCGCTCGACCTTGCCGTCGTCGGCCGTCACTTCGACGACGTTCGCCCCGGCAAATTTGCCGACGCCCTGCACGACATCGACCTTGCGCTGCTTGGCGAGCATCTTCAGCCCGCCGGTGAGCTTCTTGACGACGCTCGTCTTCCAATCGCGCAGCTTCGCGAGATCGATGGTCGGCGCGCCGAAGCTGATGCCGTGCGCGCTCATCGAATGCGCTTCCTCGACGACCTTCGCCGCATGCAGCAGCGCCTTCGACGGAATGCAGCCGACGTTCAAGCACACGCCACCGAGCATCGGCCAACGTTCGACGAGCGTGACTTGCATGCCGAGATCGGCAGCGCGAAAGGCGGCCGTGTAGCCGCCCGGACCGGCGCCCAACACGAGCATTTGCGTCTTGCGCGTGAAGTTGCCGTCGGACTTGGTAGGAGTCGTGGGACTCGCGGTGGGCTTGCTCGGCGCACCGCCGACCGGCGCAGGCGGAGGCCCTTTGGCTTCGGGCGCTTTGGCTTCGACGGGCGCAGAGCTGTGAGCCGCTGCCTTCGTCGCCGTAGACATCGCGGGGCCGGGCATACGGACCGTGTCGCCCGCCGCTTCCGGCCGCGCCTGCGGGCGCGGATCGCCCGCGCCGTTGCCGTTGCTGGTGACGGGCTTGGCCGCGCGATCGCGATCCGATGACGGCGCCTCCGGAGCCGGCGCGGCGGCACCGTCCGTCTCGAGTCGACCGATCAACGTGCCCTTCGACACTTTGTCGCCGCGCTTCAAAGTGATCTCGACGATCTTGCCCGCGCTGGTCGAGGGCACATCCATTGCGGCCTTGTCGGTCTCGAGCGTGATGAGCGGCGTGTCGACTTCAATGGCATCACCGGGCTTCACCAGCACGTCGATGACGGGCACGTCGGCAAAGTTGCCGAGATCCGGAACGATGAGATCGACGCGGCTCACGGGACGGCCTCGGTCAGCTGGCGCGGATCCGCGAGCACGCTCGCAAGATGCGCGGTGAAGCGCGCCGCCATGGCGCCGTCGATGACGCGGTGATCGTACGAGAGCGAGAGCGGCAGCATGAGTCGCGGCACGAACGTCCCATCCTTATACACAGGCTTCATGCTCGATTTCGAAACGCCGAGGATGGCCACTTCCGGCGGATTGATGATCGGCGTGAAGGCCGTGCCGCCGATGCCGCCGAGGCTGGAAATGGTGAAGCACCCGCCGGTCACCTCGTTGATCTTGAGCGTGCCGGCGCGCGCTTTCTCCGACAGCTCGGCGAGCACGCGGGCGATCTCGTAGACGTCCTTCTTGTCGGCGTCGTGAATCACCGGCACGACGAGACCATTCGGCGTGTCCGCGGCGAAGCCGATGTGCATGTACTTCTTGAGCACCAGGTTCTGCCCGCTCTGATCCAGCGACGCGTTGAACGTCGGGAACTCCGTGAGCGTTCTGCAGATGGCGCGCAGGATGAAGGCGAGCGGCGTGAGCTTGATGCCCTCTTTCGCCGCCTTGCCTTTCAGCTTCGTACGCACGTCTTCGAGGTCGGTGATGTCGGCGTCTTCGAACTGCGTGACGTGCGGGATGTTGACCCAAGCGGCCTGCAGACGCGGGCCCGAAATCTTCTGGATACGCGAGAGCGGCTTGGTTTCGACCGGGCCGAACTTTTCGAACTCGACGATGGGCAGCGGAAGCAGGCCGCCGCCGCCGCGCGCCAGAGCGGGTGGGCTACCGGGCGCCGCGCTCGTACCGCCGCTGAGCGCCTTCTTGACGAAGGCCTTCACGTCGTCGTGCGTAATGCGGCCTTTGAAACCGGTTCCGGTGAGTTGCGCAAGGTCTACGCCGAGCTCGCGGGCGAACTTGCGGACCGACGGGCCGGCGTGAGCGCGGGAAAATCCGGGCTCGTCGATGGGCGCGAGGTCTGTGCGGCCACCGGGAATCGCTGCGACGCTCGCCGACGGCGTCGAGCCATTGGAGCCATTCGAAGAAGATGAGCTTGCGGAGGTCGCCGCGGGCGGCGCGCTCGCAGGTTCAGCTGATTTAGAAGGTTCAGCTGATTTAGCAGGTTCGGCTGGTTTAGAAGGAGCGACTCCCGAGGCCGCCGCGTCGGCGCCAGCGCCCTGAGGCGCTCCGCCGGCCGATCCTGCGGCACCCGCGCCGGCCGTACCGTTTCCCTCTTCGGCACGCACCGTAGCGACAACATCGCCCGCGGAAACGGTGCCGCCTTTCTTGACGTGAACCTTCTCGACCACCCCCGCTACGTCCGAAGGGACGTCCATCGTCGCCTTCTCGGTTTCGAGGGTGACGAGCGAGCCGTCCTTCTCGATGCTCTCGCCGGGTTGGACGAGCACGTCGATGACGGCCACGTTGCTGAAGTTGCCCATGTCGGGCACTTTCACTTCGATCAGACGAGCCATTCGAATTCCTAGCGGATCAGATTTTCCAGGGATCGGGCTTCGTCGCGTCGATCTGCAGATCGCGCATCGCCTTCGCGACGGTGGCCTTGTCGACCTTGCCTTCGTCGGCGAGCGCGCGCAGCGCCGCCCACGCGATGTGGTTGCGATCGACTTCGAAGTGCTTGCGCAACTGCGCGCGCGAGTCCGAACGGCCGAAGCCGTCCGTGCCGAGCGTGATGTAGCGCCCCTTGATCCACTCGCGAATCTGATCGGGCACGGTGCGCATGTAGTCCGTCGCCGCGACGATCGGGCCGTCGCGATCCTTGAAGAGCTGGCGCACGTACGGCACCTTCGGCGTCTCGTTCGGGTGCAGCAGGTTGTAGCGATCGGTGGCGATCGCTTCGCGGCGCAGCTCGTTGAAGCTCGGCACCGAGAACACGTCCGTCGGCACGCCGTAGCTCTTCTCGAGCAGCTGAGCGGCCGCGAGACACTCCCGCAGAATCGTGCCCGAGCCGAGCAGCGTCGCGCGCACCTTGCCGCGCCCGCCGATCTGCAGCAGGTACCCGCCCTTGAGGATGCCCGCCTCGACTCCTGCCGGTATCGCGGGCTGCGGGTAGTTCTCGTTCATCACCGCGATGTAATAGAAGATGTTCTCGTTCTCGACGTACATGCGCCGCAGGCCGTCGTGAATGATGACGGCGAGCTCGTACGCATACGTCGGGTCGTACGCCACGCAGTTCGGCACGGTGCTCGCGTGGAGCAAGCTGTGACCGTCCTGGTGCTGCAGACCCTCGCCCGCAAGCGTGGTGCGACCGGCGGTGGCGCCCATCAAGAAGCCGCGCGCCTGACTATCGCCCGCAGCCCAAATGAAATCGCCGACGCGCTGGAAGCCGAACATCGAGTAGTAGATGTAGAACGGCACCATGCTCGTGTTGTGATTCGAGTACGCGGTGCCCGCCGCGATCCACGAACACAACGCACCGGCCTCGTTGATGCCCTCTTCGAGCATCTGTCCCTTCTTGTCCTCCTTGTAGGACATGAGGGTGTCGGCGTCCTGCGGCGTGTAGAGCTGGCCGACCGCCGAGTAAATGCCGATCTGGCGGAACAAGCCTTCCATGCCGAAGGTGCGCGCTTCGTCCGGCACGATCGGCACGATGTTCTTGCCGATGTTCTTGTCCTTCAGCAGCGCCGTGAGAATGCGCACGAACGCCATCGTCGTCGAAATCTCGCGATCGCCCGTGCCTTCGAGCATCGCGCTGAACGACTCGAGCGGCGGAACGGTGAGCGCCGGCGCCTCTTTCTTGCGCACCGGCAGCGAGCCGCCGAGCGTGATGCGACGCTCGCGCATGTACTTCGCTTCTTCCGAATCCTCCGCCGGCTTGAAGAACGGCAGCTTCGTCAGATCCTCATCCGAGACCGGAATGTTGAAGCGGTCGCGGAACGCGCGCAGATCGTCCTCCGAGAACTTCTTCTGCTGGTGCGCGACCATCTGGCCTTCGCCGCCCTTGCCGAGCCCGAATCCTTTCACGGTCTTCGCGAGGATCACGGTGGGCTGGCCCTTGTGGGCCGCCGCCGCCGAATACGCCGCGTGCACTTTGCGCGCGTCGTGGCCGCCGCGATTCAGGCGCCAGATCTCATCGTCGGACATGTTGGCGACCATCGCCTTCAATTCGGGATACTTCCCGAAGAAGTGCTCGCGCGTGTACGCGCCGCCCTTCGCCTTGAAGTTCTGGTACTCGCCGTCGACGCACTCTTCCATCACGCGCCGAAGCAGGCCCTTGTGGTCCTTCGCGAGCAGCGGGTCCCAACGCGAGCCCCACAGCACTTTGATGACGTTCCAGCCCGCGCCGAGGAAGGCAGCCTCGAGCTCCTGAATGATCTTGCCGTTGCCGCGCACCGGGCCGTCGAGTCGTTGCAGGTTGCAATTGACGACGAACACCAGGTTGTCGAGCTTCTCGCGCACGGCCATGGTGAGCGCGCCCATCGACTCGGGCTCGTCCATCTCGCCGTCGCCGAGGAATGCCCAGACCTTGCGGTCGGAAGGCTTCGCGAGGCCGCGGTTCTCCATGTATCGGATGAAGCGCGCCTGATAGAGCGCCATCATCGGGCCCAAGCCCATCGACACCGTCGGGAACTGCCAGAAATCCGGCATCAGCCACGGATGCGGATACGACGAGAGGCCGCCGCCGCCCACTTCCTGGCGGAAGCGCTTCAGATGCTCTTCGTCGAGGCGGCCTTCGAGATACGCACGACTGTACACACCGGGGGAAGAGTGTCCTTGGAAAAACACCATGTCCCCGGGATGCCGCTCCGACGGCGCGCGCCAGAAGTGGTTGAACCCCACTTCATACAGTGTGGCGCTCGAGGCGTAGCTCGCGAGATGGCCGCCGTACTCCGACGACACGCGGTTCGCCTGCACGACCATCGCGAGCGCGTTCCAGCGCAGGATGGCTTCGAGGCGCTTCTCCAGCGCGCGGTTGCCCGGATATTCCGGCTCTTGTCCAGCGGAGATGGTATTCACGTATGCCGTGTTCGGCTTGAACGGCAGATACGCCCCGCTGCGGCGGGTGTAATCGATGAGCCGTTCCAGCAGGAAATGCGCACGTTCGGCGCCGTGCGTCTTCAGCACGGAGTCGATCGATTCGAGCCATTCCTGTGTTTCTACGGGGTCGAGATCTTCGAGCTTGGGAGAGTCGGTCATGAGGTGCGATCAGGCCTGGCGGCGCTCCGGCAGCGGGGCTGCGGAACAGTTGTCCGTGCTAGGATGCGCGGCCGTTGCGAGCAGAATTTGCGCCACAAAAAAAGCGCGCCAATGATCCGGTTTTCACCCTGAGTGGTCAAGCAACTGCCGGGCATTGGGTCAACCCACGCTCCCGCTCAACCACCCGACGAAAGCTCACGCGAAGTGTCAATCAGCCCCAATTTGGACCTGCCTCGCGTCACGCTCGCGCGTGACGCTGCAAGCGCACGTTTCGCGACCGAGATGGACGCCGTTTTCGTGCTGGCGCCGGAAGGCGCCGCGCCCCGTGTCTTCGCGGATTTGCCGGAACCGGAGCGCTGGCGCGAACTGCACGCCCGTGACAAGGCGCGCTCCGGCACCGTGCGCAGTACGACACTGGCCAATCAGCGACAGACTCATGCTGTGTTGGGGTATCTCGCGCCGGAAGCAAGCCCGTTCGAGCGGCTGGCACTGGCGGGCCGCATGCTGAAGGAGCTCGGCGGGCGGTCTGCGGAGCGGGTCGCGCTGATCTCGCGGGTTGACCGCTCCACGAACGTGGCCTCACTCGAGGCGCTGCTCGCGGCCACATTTGCGCACGCGTTCGCATTACCTAGCTTTCGATCCACTCGCGAGTCCCGCAAGTCGCTGCGCCAGATCACGTTGGTGAACGGTGACGAGCTGGACCTCCGTCGCGCCGGTGCCGCGGCTCGCGGCACCAACCTCGTGCGGTGGCTCACGGCGCTGCCGCCCAACAAGCTCGACACGCGGGCCTATCGCAAGCTCATCGCGGAGATCGCCAAAGATCGCAAGCTGTCGATGCGCTGGTACGACGAGCAGCAGCTGCGGCGGCTCGGCGCGAATGCGTTCCTCGCGGTGGCGGCGGCGAACGACGAGAACGGCGTCGCGGGCATTGCGCATCTGCGCTATCGACCGCGCTCGAACAAGCGCGAGCCGGATGTCGCGTTGGTCGGCAAAGGCATCATCTTCGATACGGGCGGCATCAATTTGAAGCCGCACAAGTCGATGCTGGACATGCACATCGACATGTCCGGCAGCGCAGTGGCGCTCGCGACGCTCCTCGCGCTGTCGGAGCTGAAGGCGCCGTTCGCCGTGGACGCGTGGCTCGCGATTACCGAGAACCGCATCGGACCGCGGGGCTTCAAGCCGCAGGACGTGATTCGCGCCAGCAACGGCGTGACGATTCAGGTCATCCACACGGACGCGGAGGGACGCATGGCGCTCGCCGATACGCTCGCCCTCGCCGGCCGCACGAATCCGCGCTTCATGATGGATTTCGCGACGCTCACGGGCGCGAGTGTCTACGCGCTGACCGAGCGCATGAGCAGCGTACTGACGAATCGGCCGGCGCTCGCGGACAAGCTCGTCGCGGCGGGCCGCGCGAGCGGCGAGCGCGTGTGGAATTTCCCGTTCGACGCGGATTTCGATAGCGACCTCGAAAGCAAGATCGCCGACGTCCTCCAGTGCAGCGCGGATGGCAAGGGCGATCACATCCTCGCCACGCGCTTTTTGAGCCGATTCGTACCCGAAGGCGTCGCTTGGGCGCACGTCGATCTGTCCTCCGTGACGCGGCACGGTGGGCTCGGCCACGTGAATACGGAATACACGGGATTCGGCGTACGCTTCGCGCTCGATGCGTTGTTGGATCAGAAGGTTCTCGACGCGGTGGCGCAATGACGACGACGCTCCGGATACGGCAGCCCGACGATTGGCACCTGCACGTGCGGGATGGGGCGGCGTTGCGATCGGTGATCGGGTTCACCGCCGCGCAGTTTGCGCGCGCGATCATCATGCCGAACTTGAAGCCGCCGGTGACCACGGCGGCACTCGCGGCGGCGTATCGCCAACGCATCCTAGAAGCCCTCCCCGCGGGCTCGAAATTCCAGCCGCTGATGACGCTGTATCTGACGAATCGCACCGAACCGGCCGAGGTGGACCGCGCGCAGGCGACCGGCTTCGTGCACGGTTTCAAGCTCTACCCTGCCGGCGCGACGACGCACTCCGACGCCGGCGTCACCGACATCGCGAATATCTACGGCGTGCTCGAGCGCATGAGCGAAGTCGGGATGGTGTTACAGGTACATGGTGAGGTCACTCATCAGGACGTCGACGTGTTCGATCGCGAAGCGCGGTTCATCGACGAGGTACTGGCGCCTGCCGTGCAGCGGTTTCCGAAGCTGAGGATCGTGTTCGAGCACATCACGACGAAGCAGGCGGTGCAGTTCGTGCGCGGCGCGCGTGCGGGGGTCGGGGCGACCATCACGCCGCAGCATCTGCTGTTGAATCGCACAGCGATCTTCACGGGTGGGATTCGGCCCCACTATTACTGCCTGCCCGTGTTGAAGACCGAGCCGGATCGCGTGGCGCTCGTCGAAGCGGCAACGAGCGGCGACCCGCGCTTCTTCCTCGGCACGGACAGCGCGCCTCACGCGCGGCATACAAAAGAGAACGCCTGCGGTTGCGCCGGCATCTTCTCCGCGCATGCCGCGATTCAGCTTTACGCCGAAGCATTCGATGCCGCCGGCGCGCTCGACAGGCTGGAAGGATTCGCGTCCGATTTCGGCGCGGACTTCTACGGGCTGCCGCGCAACTCGGGCCAGATCACGCTGACGCGCGAGCCCTGGCCGGTGCCGGAGCGCTACCCGTTCGGCCAGGACGAGCTCGTGCCGATGCGCGCCGGCGAGTCCATCGCGTGGAGACTCGCTTGAGCCAGGCCCCCGACGCCGATCTCGCGATCCAGACCGCGCCGGCCGCGCGGCTCATGTCGCGACGGTTTCGCGGCTTCCTCCCGATCGTCATCGACGTGGAGTGCGGCGGGTTCAATGCCGCGACGGATGCGCTGCTGGAGATCGCCGCAGTCATCATCGACGTGGATGAGAACGGCGTGCTGAAACGGGGCGCCACGCACAACTACCACGTCATCCCCTTCGAAGGCGCGCGGCTCGATCCGGCGGCGCTGCAAGTCACCGGCATCGATCCGTATCACCCGCTGCGGCCGGCGATCCCGGAGCGCGACGCGCTCCAGCGCATCTTTCGCGAAGTGCGCCACGCGATACGGATCTACAACTGCCGGCGCGCGATCCTCGTCGGTCACAACGCCGCGTTCGATCTCGCGTTCCTGAACGCGGCGGTCGGGCGCTGCGAGATCAAGCGCAACCCGTTTCATCCGTTCTCGTGCTTCGACACCGCGACGCTCGCGGGCGCGGCGCTCGGTCAAACGGTGCTCGCGAAAGCCGTCACCGTTGCGGGCTTCCACTGGGACTCGAGCTCCGCGCATTCGGCGTCGTACGACGCCGAGCGCTCCGCCGAGATCTTCTGCCACATCACCAATCGCATGCGCGACAGCTATCGCGAAGCCGAGGCGCGCGCGTGCGAGCTCGGCTGGCACGACGCCGCGCCCACGGAAACGACGAACGAAGATCCGTCGATGGAAACTTAGGTCGGGAACGCGAATTTGCGGATTTCGGGGCCCAGTGTGTCCGCGCTGGTATTGAGACACCACACCGTCGTGAAGTGGTTGTGCCCTTCGAGCTGCACGAAACGAGGCGGCGCCGTCCGCCGGCGCACGCGCGCTTCGAGCAGCATCACGAACTGATTCTGAAAATCGTGCGGATCGAGCTCCGCCACCACGACGAATAGCGGCACCGGCGTGCCGGCGAGCGCGCCGAGAAACGACGTGTGTTCGAGTTTCGCATCGTCGTTGCCGAAATACGCGCGAAAGCGCTCGTCGCGACTCATGGTATCGGTGTCGTAGAGGCCGGAGATCAGCAACGCACCTGCCGGCTTCCAGTCTTGGAGGCGTGCGATGTAGCCCGCCACGTGCACCGCGCCCGCCGACTGGCCCATCACGAAGATCTTCGTCGCATCGCCGCCGTGAGCGGCGATGTGCTCGCGCACCCAGCTCACTGCCGCGGATACGTCGTCGCTGCCCGACGGCCACTGTGCCTCGGGCGCGAGCCGATACGTCATGTTCACGCCGATGAAGCCGTTGCGCGCAGCCCAGAGCCCCACGTTGTCGTACATCGGACTCCCCGGCGCGGTCTTGTCGCCCATGACGAAGCCACCGCCATGAACGAACACCAGCACCGGCACGGGCGTATCGCTCTGCTTCGCCGGTTCGAATAGGTCGAGACGATGGCGCTCGGCGGGCCCGTAACACCGATCGCGAGTGATTCGCTCACCTGCTACGCCTCGCCCTGCATGCAGAGGCATGACGAGCCCTGTCGTCGCGGTGATCGAAGCCGGTGTCACTTCCGGGCTCAGCGTGCGCAGCTGGCGTGCGAGGGGTATGGTGGAGCTCATGGCTTGATGTTGCCACGCTGCGGGTAACGCGTCCGCCGCCGTTGCCGCGCAGTCCATTGTTGGCGAGCATCGACGAAGACCGAGGGGGACGTGTATGGACGTCGCATTTCCTGACATTCCGCTCTATCGCGGCTGGGGCGCGCCGCTGCGCATCGAATCCGACATCCGCGATCTCGAGGTGCTGAGCGGCTCCGTGCCACGCGACCTTGCCGGCACGTGGTATCGCGTCGGGCCCGATCGCCAATACCCGCCGATGACGAAGGACGATGTGTTCATCGACGGCGAAGGCATGGTCCATCGCTTCCACTTCGAAGACGGCCACGTCGATTACCGCAGCCGCTGGGTGCGCAACGAGCGGTTCGGGCTGCAGGAAGCGGCACGGCGCTCGCTCTTCGGTCGCTATCGCAACCGTTATACGGACGACCCGGCGGTCGCCGGGAAGAACCGGGGCACGGCGAACACGAGCGCCGTGTGGCACGGCAAACGCCTGCTGATCCTGAAAGAAGATTCGCTGCCCATCGAAGTGAACCCGGTGACGCTCGAGACGCGCGGCGAATGGAACGCCGACGGCAAGCTCGACTCGGTCAGCCTGACGGCCCACCCGAAGCTCGACCTGCACACGGGCGAGCTGCTCGCGTTCTCATATCAGGCGCAAGGCGACGCGACGCTCGACTTCACGTTCTACGTGATGGATGCGCACGGCAAGGTCGTTCATCGACTGTGGTTCACCATGCCGTACGCGGCGATGGTGCACGACTTCGCCGTGACCGATACGCACGTGATCGTGCCGTTCTTTCCGCTGATCACGGACCTGCAGACGCTCAAGCGCGGCGGCCCGTACTATCTGTGGCATCCGGAGCGGCACAGTCACTTCGCAGTGTTCCCGCGGCGGGGCAATGCGAGCTCGGTGCGCTGGTTCCATGGTCCGGCCATGAGCGCCGGGCACACGATGAATGCGTTCAACGAAGGCTCGCAGCTCCACCTGGATTTGTGCCTGTATCGCGGCAACTGCTTCGACTTCTTTCCGACGCACGACGGCTCGCCATACCAGCCGTGCCCGCCGCAGCTCACGCGGCTCACCTTCGATCTCGGCAGCAAGCACGACGGCTTCGAAGCGCGCTTGCTCATGCCGACGCCGTGTGAAATGCCGAAGTGCGACGATCGGTATGTCGGCAAACCTTATCGCTATGGCTATTCGATTTGCCGGCCACCCGCGGCGCGCGCGGGCGAGATGGGCATGGGCGCGATCGGCTGCTTCGATCACCAGACCGGCACGCTCACGGCGTGGGAGCCGAGCGCGAGCGGGGTGCACGAGCCGAACTTCGTCGTGCGCCCCGGGGCGCCGGAGGGCGAAGGCTACCTCCTCACGATCGTGAATCGGCTTGCCGAGAATCGCAGCGATCTCGCGATTCTCAACGCAAGCCGGCTCGCCGATGGACCGCTCGCGGTGTTGAAGCTGCCGCTGCGCGTACGCTCGACGTTCCATGGCATGTGGGTGCCGGCGAAAGCACTCGAAACCGGACGGTACACCGCATGACCGGCAAGCTGACCGCCGAAGATCGGCTGGACATTCAGGAGCTGTTCGCGAAGTACGCGTGGGCCATCGACCTCGCGGACGCGGAAGCCGCGGTCGCTTGCTTCGCGGAGAACGCGTACTTCGATCACTTGTGGCAGGGACGCGTGCAGGGGCACGCGGCGATTCTCGAGAACCTGAAGGAGCTGTGGTACGACCGTCAGCATTGGTGGTACGGGCGGCAGCACCTCTTCAATCATTTCTTGATGACGCCGGAAGGGGACGACGGCGCGCGGGTGAAGAGCTTCTTTCAGATCATGCAGTTCAACGTCGACTACGGCACGAACTTTCTATTCGGCATCGGCACGCGCAACGATCTGTGTGTGAAGAAGAACGGCGTGTGGTTGTTCCAGCATCTGCACGTGAATGCGTGGACGAATCGGGACTCGGTGCCGTGGCAGGGCGAGCTGAAAATCCCGGCGAAGCCCACTGCTCCGCCGGTGCCGCCGGAATTCGCGCCTCCGCCGAGGTAGCCGGGTCTTCTCAGCTTGCGGCGCCGACTTCTTGCAGCAGCGTCTTCAGCTCGCCGTTCCGATACATTTCGAGCGCGATGTCGCAGCCGCCGACGAGCTCGCCCTTCACGTAGAGCTGCGGATAGGTCGGCCAATTCGAATAGCGCTTCAATGCCTCACGCATTTCCGGCTCTTCGAAAATATTCACATGCTTGAACTTGGCGCCGAGCGCGCGCAGGGCGGCGACGGTCTGCGCCGAGAACCCACACTGCGGGAAATCCGGCGTGCCCTTCATGAACAGAACGACGGGAGCCGAGTCGAGCTCGGTCTTGATCCGGGTAACGACGTCCGACTGCTGTGCAACTTCCATCTTCAATGCCTCGCAAATTAGGGCTTCACCGTGATCAGGTTCTGCACCGACTTGACGCCCTGCACGGCGCGCGCATCGGCCACGGCGGCGCTTCGTTGGCCGACGTTAGCCACCTGACCCCGCAGGGTCACTACCCCATCGTGGGTATCCACGCTGAGATTGAAAGTCTTCACCGCCGGATCCGCCGCAAGTTTGGACCTTACTGCGGTGGAAATCGCGTTGTCCGTGCTGCTGCGAGCGGGTGGCGGCGCGCCCGAGCTGCCGCTGCCGGAGCTTGCCGCGCCATTCAACATAGCGAGGGCGCAGCCGCCGAGCATCGCCGTAGCAATGATCAGGGCCACGACGGCAACCCGACTTTGCGATTCAGCCCTCATTCGTACTCCCACCGCTAGTTGTCCGCCGCCGGCGACGCTCCGCCAGCTGCTCGAGGAGCTGCCATTGCTCTTCCGCGCTCATGTCACGCCAGCGGCCGATCTCGTCGCCGGTACGCAGACAACCGATGCAGAGCCCATCCCCGTCCAGCGTGCACACCTTGGTGCAGGGAGATGGGGGTGGTGTGGCAGGCATTCCTATCTCGGGCGTGGCGTTGAATTATGGGGGGTGCTCGCCTATTCTTCAAACCCGCAAACCGAGCCAGAACAAGAACTTGAGGGAGTGAGCGTCACTATGAATCCTTTGCAGAACCATCGGCAGTCGCTGATCCTCGGCATCATCGTCGCGCTCGTGCTCGCGGCGATCATCGGCCCGCACGTATTCAACCAGCTCGGTCTCGCGCGCTGGGTGCATATCGTCGCCGGCATCTTCTGGATCGGCTTGCTCTATTACTTCAACGCCGTGCAAACGCCCGCCTTGGCTGAAGCCGCGGCGGACAAGGGTGGCCCCGGTGGCGCAGGCGTCAACAAGTACGTCGCGCCGCGCGCGCTGTTCTGGTTCCGCTGGTCCGCGCTGATCACGTGGCTCGCGGGCGCGTGGCTCCTCGGCCCGAAGTTCGTGCCGGCGTTCACGTTCGGCGCCGGCATGGACGATCCGACGCACTACTTCGTCATCATCGGCATCGGCGCGTGGCTCGGCACGATCATGCTGTTCAACGTCTGGGGTCTCATCTGGCCGAACCAGAAGAAGATCCTCGGCATCAAGCCGGCGACGGACGAAGAGAAGGCCAAGGCGCGCAAGGTCGCGCTGTATGCCTCGCGCACGAACTTCGTGCTCTCGATTCCGATGCTCATGTGCATGGCCGGTTCGGTGCACGGTCTGCCGTTCTGAGGTGGTAGCCTCCGCTCCATGAAGGCACTGCCGGCGGATCTCGCCGATCAAGTTCGAGCCGCGCTACGCGAAGACGTCGGCACGGGGGACGTCACTGCGAACCTCGTGCCGGCGACGCAGCGCGCGCAGGGACGCGTGGTCACGCGCGAGGACGCGGTGCTGTGCGGGCAGGCGTGGGTCGATGAGACGTTTCGGCAGCTCGACCCGGCCATTCGCGTGAATTGGCTCGCGCGCGATGGCGAGCCCATCTCCGCCGGACAGAAACTCTTCGAGATCTCCGGACTCGCGCGGCCCATTCTCACGGGCGAGCGCACGGCGCTGAACTTCCTGCAGCTTCTCTCTGCGACGGCGACTGAGGCGCGCCGTTATGCCGATGCCATTGCGGGCACGGGCGCGACGATTCTCGACACGCGTAAGACGTTGCCCGGGTTACGCACCGCGCAGAAGTACGCCGTTCAGTGCGGAGGCGCGGCGAATCATCGCATCGGTCTGTACGACATGGTGCTGATCAAAGAGAACCACATCGCGACGGCGGGCTCGATTACTGCCGCCATCACCGCAGCGCGCGCCACCGCGCCGGGCGTGAAGGTGGAAGTCGAAGTCGAGTCGCTCGAAGAGCTCCAGCAAGCGCTCGCCGCGCGCGCGGACATCGTGATGCTCGATGACTTCTCGCACGCCGACATGCGCGCGGCCGTCGCCATCAATCGCGAGCGCGGACGACCGGTGAAGATCGAGGCGTCCGGCAGCGTCTCGCTCGCAACCGTGCGCGACATCGCGCTGACCGGCGTCGATTTCATCTCCGTCGGCGCACTCACCAAGCACGTGCGCGCGATCGATCTCTCCATGCGCCTCGAGTTCGCCTCACCGAGCTAGTCCGCATCGCCCGGGAGTCGATAGGCGTATGCCGCGCCGGGAAAATCTCCTCGGAAGTCTCCGGTCGGAAGAAGCCCTCCCACGGTGCGCCGACCAACAGCGTGCGCCCCCACAGCGACAGGGTGGAACACCCAATTCGCACCGCGCCGGACGTAGAAGTACGCGGAGCCCGGCGCGTCCGCAAGAGTGAACCCTACTGCGCCAACGAGCATCTGCCCGTGAGACAAGGCGATGCTTGCTCCGAACCGCGTGGGCGGGCCGTCGCTCGCGTGGAGCGTTACAACGTTCACCCATCGTCCACTACCGCGGCAGCGGTCGTACACGCGCACGACGTAGGTCGTGTCAGTAGCAGTCGCGTGGTCGCGGGCCGCAGCGTTGCAACCGTCCAGCGCGATAGCGCCGGCGAGATTCGTCCCCGGCAGCTACCCCCGCAACCGCAGCTCAGTGCCGTGCCGAACGTAGTAGTACACCGTGCCGGCCCCGGAGATCAGGGCGGAGAAGCCATCGAATGCGATACGCGCACCGAACTCGTTCGACACGGTCGGCGCAACGATCCGGTGCCAGAACTTCCAAACACCCTGCACTTTCACGAATTCGTAGAGCCCGGTTCCTCGTCCGGCTGCGCACTCACGAGCGCCAACGGCCCGGCAACGGCGACCGCCGACCCGAAGTGGCGCGTCGTCTCCGATCCGATGGGCGATTGATCAGGATCGAGAATTCGTTGTTGGGTCGCTCTGATGGACGAGTCAGCGGCAGGCGTCTGCGCGTGTACACCACCGAATACAGAGAGGAGGAACGCGACGACGAACGGCCGCGCCGGTGGCCATCGAGTAGTCATGGTGAGTCTCCCTGACCGGCACTTCGCAAGGTGCCTCGCCGTCGGAGGGAGCAACTCTAGTGCCGGATCAGGCGACGGCCGATTTCAGTACACGCTGCGGCTGGGCAACGCCGTAGCCTTGAGCGTAGTCGATACCGAGGCTCGTGAGCATCTGGATGATCTCGGCGTTCTCGGCGAACTCCGCGATCGTTTGCTTGCCGGTCAAGTGGCCGATCTCGTTGATCGAGCGGACCATCTCGCGATCGATCGGATCGCGCAGGATCTCGCGCACGAAGCTGCCGTCGATCTTCAGGAAGTCGACCGGGAAGTGCTTGAGATAGCCGAACGAGGACAGGCCGGTGCCGAAGTCGTCGAGCGCGAACTTGCAGCCGAGCTCCTTCAGCGCCTGAATGAAGCGGTTCGCTTGCGAGAAGCTCGCCACGGCCGCGGTCTCCGTGATCTCGAAGCAGATCTTCGAGGCGTCGAGCCCGCTGCGATGGAACTGATCGATCACGAACGGCAGGAACTTGTCGTCACCGAGGCTCTGTCCCGACAAGTTGATCGAGCACATCATCAGCTTCTCGCGCTCGTCCGCTTCGGAGACGAGCCAGCGGAACGCGTTCTCGATCACCCAGCGATCGATCGCCGGCGTGATGCCGTAGCGCTCGGCCGCGGAAATGAAATCGTTCGGCGCCACGATGCGGCCGCCTTCGTCGCGCAGGCGAATGAGCAGCTCGTAGTGCTGGCCGGGATCCACTCGCTGCAGCGGCTGAATCTGCATGCGGAACAGCTCGAAACGGCCTTCTTCGAGCGCGGCGTTGATGCGCGCGGCCCACTGCATCTCGCGGCGGCGGCGCATGAGCTCGATGTCGTTCTCGGCGAAGCTGTGCACGCGGTTGCGGCCGCCCTCTTTCGCCGCCTGACAGGCGCTGTCCGCCGCGGACAGAATCGACGCGACATCTTCGTTGTCCGCCGAGATCGGCACGACGCCGATGCTCGCGCCGAGGCGGAAGACGCGGTCTTCCCACGTGAAGCGGAAATTGCGCACGGATTCGCGCAGCGTCTCGGCGGTGCGCATCGCTTCGTCGAGCGAACAGCTCTCGAGCAGGATGCCGAACTCGTCGCCGCCGAGTCGCGAGAGCGTGTCGCGCCAACGGACCTTCGACTTCAAGAGCGCGCCCACCTGTCCGAGCAGCGCGTCGCCGGCGCTGTGGCCGCAGGTGTCGTTGACGATCTTGAACTGGTCGATGTCGAGATAGCACAGCGCGTACGACGCTTCGCGCGCCTTCGCGCTCTTCAGCGCCCGCTCGAGCCGCGCCTCGAATTCGCGACGATTGACGAGGCCGGTGAGCAAGTCGTGGCTGGCGTGATACGAGAGGCGGCGATTCAGCTCGCGCGACTCGCTCACGTCATGGAACACGAGCACGCCGCCGGCGACATGGCCGGAGCCGTCGCGAATCGGCGCGGCCGTGCTCTCGACGTACAGCTCGTTGCCGTCGCGCCGGATCAGCAGCATCGGACGCACCGACTTGATCGGGCGGATGCGGCGGATCGACACGCTCAGCGGATTCTCGAGCGGCTCGCAGGTCTCTTCGTGGAACGCGCGGAAGATTTCTTCGACCGGCCGTCCCATCGCATCTTCGAGCCGCCAGCCCGTGAGCTCTTCGGCCACCGGGTTGATGTAGTCGATGGTCGAGCTCGCATCGGTCGTGATGACGCCGTCGCCGATCGACTGCAGCGTGATTTGCGCGCTCTCCTTCTCGCGGAACAGCGCCTCTTCGTAGATCTTGCGCTCCGTGACGTCGAGCTCGACGCCCACGAGCCGCAGCAGCCGCCCGTGCTTGTCGACGCGCGCCTGCGCGCGGCTGACCACCCAACGCCACTCGCCGTTCTGATGGCGCATGCGATGGGTGCTCTCGAAAATCGGGGTCTTGCCGGCGACGTGATCGCGAATCGCGGCCTGCACGCGCGACAGATCGTCCGGATGCACGAGGCTGCGCCAGTCCGGCGAGCCGCGCATGTCGTCGTCGCCGTAGCCGAGCATCGCTTTCCAGCGCGGCGAGAAGTAGACCTCGTTGCTCTCGACGTCGAAGTCCCACAGGCCGTCGTTGGCCGCGGCCTGCGACAGCGTGGTGCGCTCTTCGAGCTTGGCAAGGCGCGCTTCGATGCGGATGCGCTCGAGGCCCGTCGCGAGGGACGTGCCGATCAACTTCAGCATCAATTGCAGATTGACGTCCCACGCGCCGCGCGGCAGGTCGTGCACGAGGCCGAGAAAGCCGGCGGGCTTGCCTTGAACGCGGAACGCGACGAGCAGTGCCGAGCCGATCTGCAACTCGGAAAAGCGGTGCGCTTCCGCCATTTGCTCCCGCCGCGGCGCGCTCGAATCGCGCAGCTCGGACAGACGGAGATGTTCGGTGCGGGACTTCAGCCAGGGGAAGCGATCGAGACTTTCGCCGCGCAGCGCCTCCGGTCGGCACTGCGCGAACGCGCTGCGGGCGACCTGGACGTCGTCGAACGTCTGCTCTTCGAAATTCAGGACTGCCGCGAAGGCGCAGTCGCTGGAGGTGGCCTCGCGCAGCAGCTCGAGATTGCGCCGGATCGTTTCCTCGACGCCTGGCCGGCGCATGTTTTGGAAGTCGACGGCGATTTTGGTGCAGGCGACATCGAGGCCCAGCACAGGTTTAGTCGTGCGCCCGTTCCATGCATCCGCGGACAAGATGTCCGAAGCCGTGAACTCCGATGTTTTATCGGGCGGCAGAATCGACATCCGGCGTGTTCTCTCCCCAGTACGGCCGCGAATTCTGGCAGGTGGGTGGCCGTTCGCCACGACTCACGACACAGTTCACGGTATTTGTTTTCCGTGGATTGCGTTCGATTCTCGCACAGCTATGTAAGAACACAAGCTAACTTCCTATTGCGATTGGACTTCGCGCCCGTTCACCTTTCGAGGCGTTGGACATATGGCGCCTAACCTGCGGCAATCACTGAAGGCCGATAGTAGATGGCCCGCTCGGTCCGACCCTTCGCGGCGCACGTTTCATTCGCCCTCCCGCTCACGAGCACCCAGCGATCACCGCTCGCCATGCCGGCCGCCCGTTTCAGGGTTTGCCCGAAGCAGGGCTCCACCGACGACTCGGGAATCAACAGCACGCGGCCGGGTCGCGCGTTGAGCCAGGCGGCAGCGTCGTGCGTCTCCTGATCCCCTTCGCGCCAGCGTGCATGACCGAAATTCACGATCGGGCGGTCGAGATACAGAAGGAACTGCTCCTTGTAGCTCGCGACGGCGAAGTCGGTGCCGCGCGGTACTCCGGCGAGCACCTGTTTCATGAAGGTCCGCGTCGATCGTTCGCCGTCCATGTTCGGCAACACCGTATACGAGACGACGACCGCGAGGGATGCAAACACCGCCGGCCACGCGAGCACGGGCCGACGAACGGCACAGGCAATCCAAGCCGTGGCACCCACGACCAAGAAGGAGATGAGCGGCGTGAGGTAATCCCCCAAGCTCTCCGTAAGAGTCTTGCGCAGATGGCTGCCCTCGAGCGCGGACACCAAAACACCAACCGCACCCAGGACGAGCACCGCTGCAAGCGCCAGACTGGCGCGCCCTACTCCTTTGCGCCGGTAGAGATTCTCTAGATACGGAGCCGCTGCGAGCGCGGCTGCTGGCAATGCGGGGAACAGGTATACGCCGCGCTTGCCGGTGCTCAACGAGAAGAAAAACGTCGTCAGGATCGTCCAGGCGAGCGGCAGCCATACGCGCGCGTCGCGCTCTTGCCACGCGTTTTTCCACTTCGGGACGAGCCAGAACAGCAGCAGACTGAGAGGCAGCCACAAGGGCGGGATCACTTCGACGAGGAAGTAGTACCAGGGCTCGACGTGATGCCAGGCGGCGGCGTACCGCTCGACCGTTTGGTGGAAGAGGATCTCGTTGCGGTAGGCGACGAGGGACGGATCGTTGCGAGTCGCCACGGCAGCGAGCATCGGCACGAGCCACACGGATACGCCGACTAGGAAGCCGAGTGCGACCAATCCCCAGCGCGCGCCGCCCTTGAAGCGCGGAAGGCCGTTGAAGCCGCGCGCCGCGAAGAACACGTATGGCAGCAGCACGAGCAGCGGCAGGAAGCCGACGCCTTTCGTGACGACGCCGACGCCTGCAGCGACACCGCCGACGAAGTACCAACCCCACGATGGCCCGAGCAGCAGATGTCGGAGCAGTCCGTAGAGCGACAGCGTCGTGAGTACGCTGAGCGTTGGGTCGATCTGTGCACCGCGCATCGTTAGCGCGAATTGCAGCGTGAAGACGAGAGTGAGCGAGGCGGCAAGCCCGGCTGCGCGTCCGAACAGACGCCGACCGAGGTCATAGATGAGCCCGGCGACCGTGCAGGCGGCGATGAACGACGGAATGAGAAACGAGGCGCGCAACGAGCCCGTGAGCCAGTAGCCGATGCTCAGGAGCCAAAAGAAGATCGGCGGCTTGTCGGGGTAGAGATCGCCGCCGACACGCGGGAACAACCAGTCGCCCGTGCCGACCATGTCCCGCGCGATGAGCGCGAATCGCGGCTCGTCGGCGGGCCACGGGTTGCGCACGCCGATGCCCGTGCCGACGACGAGCACGACGGCGAGGCCTAGCCACACCCAATCACGGAGAGCCCAATCCCTGAGAGTGGCGCTCTCGAGCGCGCTCGCGCCATCGAACGTCCGCACGCTGTTCACCGCGCGTTCCGACGCGTTCGGGCGCTCAGTCACTACTCGTCTCTCGCGCCAATCCGCCCGACTTCAAATCCATCACCAGGTTGTAAACGGCGACGGCCGCGGGAAACAGATTCGAGAGCACCCCCACCGAATCGTTCTTCCCCCAAATGAAGTACGACAGCAGCAACGCGCTGCCCGCCACGCTCATCACCCAAAACAAGCGCGGCATGACCGGCCGCTTGTGCTTGCGCGTAGCGATCACCTGCACCACCCAGCGCCCGGCGAACAGAAACACGCCCAGGTAGCCGATGATCTTCCACGGCGTCAGCACGACGCCGAACGCGATGCCGATGACCTCGTTCATGCTGTCATTCCTCGCGAACGGCGAGACCAGGCTTGTAGCGCCGGCGCAGCCACATGACGCCGCCGATATCGACGATGCCGACCCACAATCGATCCAGCATCCCGTACTTGGACGTGCCGCGCGCCCGCGGCCGGTGATTCACCGGCACCGAGATGACGCGGCCGCCGGCGCGCTGGAACAGGGCCGGCAGAAAGCGATGCATGTGATCGAACTTCGGCAACTCCAGGTACGCGGCTCGCTGCATCACCTTGATGCCGCAGCCGGTGTCCGGAGTGCCGTCGCCGAGCAGCCGCGAGCGCACGCCGTTCGCGATGCGCGACTGCAGGCGGCGGAAGCCGGTGTCTTTGCGGGTCGTGCGATGGCCTTGGAACAGTACGACGTTCGCGTTCGCCGAATTCAATCGCGCCGCGAGGAGCTTCGGCAGGTCGGCGGGGTCGTTTTGGCCATCGCCATCGAGCGTGCCGATCCAGTCGGCGCGGGCGTTGCGCACGCCCGTGGTAACCGCGGCGCTCTGGCCGCTGCGAAATGAGTGCCGCAGTAGTCGGATCTGCGGGATGGAGGCGCGCGCAGCGAGGACTGCCGCGGCCGTTTGATCCGTGCTGCCATCGTCGACGAAGAGCACTTCGAATGCGCGCCCCGTGAGCGCCGTCGCGATCTCCTCCGCGAGCGGCCCGACGTTCTCCGCTTCGTTGCACACTGGCACGACGACCGAGATTTCGAGCCCTGCAGCGGCGCCTTCCATGCCGCGCGCGAGCGCCACGCCGGGCACGGCCGTCATCGCATCTCCAACGCGCGCACCGAGGACCTCATCCCTTCTTCCTCTCGAGCGACGCTCGCGCCACGCCGTAGAGCCTCTTCAGTTCCGCCTCCAACTGGCCCTGCAATCGCTCGATAGACGCCGCATCAGTCACGCGCGGCACGTAGACCGGCGCCCCGATCGCGATGACCACTCGCGCCAACGGCCACGGGATCACGAACTTGTCCCACTTGATCAGCCACGCCCGCGACGCCGCGTACGCCAGCGGCAAAATCGGCCGCTGCGACATCTGCGCGAGCAGAATCGCGCCGGGCTTGAACTTGAAGCGCGGCCCACGCGGCCCATCCGGTGTGATGACCGGCGACACGCCCTCCTTCACTAGCGCTTCGTAGTAATCGCGCAAGGCGAGCGCGCCCGTGCTGGTGGACGATCCGCGAATCACACGTCCGCCGAAACGGCGAACCATCATCGCGCCGATCTCGCCATCGACGGACGGGCTGATGAGCCAGCCGACCTCGAGCCCACGCGGCCGCTGTTCCACGAGATACTTGCCGCAGAAGAGCTGATGCTGATGCCAATAGCACGGGACCAGCGACTTCGCTTTCGCGAGCGCGCCGTCGAGATGTTCCGCGCCTTCGACGCGCACTACCCGGCACAGCAGCCACCAGAATTTGATGATGCCGATGCCGAGCGGCACCGCGAGCGCATACAGCATCCGACGCCACAGGGTCATGCGGCGCCCGGAGCGTGAAATGCGCCTGTAAATGGAGTTGCGCAGGCCGCCGCCCGGGGCGGGTTCGGTCATGATTGGCGCACTGGCGTTGTGGGACAGAATGGGTCCGCGCGAAAAGCGCGCAGTGTCGGCGATCGGGCGCAGCGAAACAAGGCGCCTGCGGGGCTAGAAGAGATTCTCGAGCGGGACTCTGTGGAGCTCGACGGCGCGCACCGGTCGGCTCGTCATCACGCAAGCCGCGGCGCCCTCGAACGCATCGACGGGCGTGCCATGCAGGGGCTCGCCGCGAAAGAAGGCTTCTGCAGGCTGCGACGCCCGGCCCGCACGAAATTCCACTTGCGGCGCCTCGCGCACGGAGGCCCCGAACGCCTTCAGGGCCGCTTCGGTAGCTACCCACCGTGCGAGCGCGCTCTGGGGCGTAAGCGTGCTGGCCTCTTCCGGAGTGCACAAAAGCCGCACGGTCTGCTCGATGCCGGCCTGCTCGATTTCCACGTCGAACCCGATGCGTCCCATCGCCACGGCCGCGCAGCCGACCCATAGACCCGAGTGCGCGATGCTGAAATCGGGCGCTCCGGGCACGTGCGGCTTGCGACCATCAGGGAAGGCGAACTCGCGCGCAGGCACGTCGCGCCCAAGCAGCGCCGTGAGGGCGCGTCGCGCAAGCGAGACACCGACGAGCGTCCGCCGGCCCTCGATTTCCTGCGCATCCGTCGCGAGCCGCTTCGCGTAGGGAAGCGTGCGCTGGAACAGCGCGGCTCTCTCGTCCGGCCAATCCCCGGAGAGGTGCGAGTAATATAAGATTACGGTGTCGTTTTCAGTCACTTGCATGACCGCCACCGAGCACGCCGACCGCCACCCGCCCGAGCCAGAGCTGCAGTTCGACATCGGCTCCACCGACGATTCGTTGGAGCGCATGGAGGAGCTGTTCGCGCGCTTCGGCGACATCTATCGGGTCTACGCACCCGGGCGCAAGTCCTATACGTACGTCATCAATCATCCGGATGACGTGAAGCGCGTGCTCGTCTCGAATCATCGCAACTACACCAAAGGCGTTGGGCTCGATCGCGTCAAGATCCTCTTGGGCAACGGCATCATGACGAGCGAGGGCGACTTCTGGAAGCGCCAGCGCTACATGATGCAACCGATGTTCCATCGCCGCGTGATCACCGGTTTCGCGCGCACCATCGAGGCGGCCAACGAACGGTTCATCGCGAAGTGGGAAGCGCAGGCAGCCTGCGGCGAGCTCGTCAATGTCACGGATGACATGAGCGAGCTCACGCTCGAAATCGTGCTGCGCTCGATTTTCGGACCCGACCTCGATCGCCTCGCGAGCCAAGCGGGCGGCAACCCCTTCGACGTTGTTACCAAAGACACCGCGAGAAACTTGCAGTTCGCGTACAAGTTCCGCCAGCTCGGCAAAGTGATCGCGGACCTCGTCAAGCGCCGCCGCGCGAACGGCGAAGAGCATCCGGATTTCCTCGGCATGCTCATGACCGCGCGCGACAAGGAAACAGGCGATGCGATGGGCGAGCGCGAGCTCACCGACGAAGTGATGACACTCGTCGTCGCAGGTCACGAGACCACGGCGAGCGCGCTCAACTGGACGTGGTACCTGCTGTCGCAACATCCCGACGTGGACGCGAAGCTGGCTGCGGAGCTGGCCGCGACGCCGGTCATCGAAGCACCGGGCCTCGCGGAGATGGAGGCGCTCGCGTACACGCACCAGGTGATCGACGAAGCGTTGCGGCTGTATCCACCGGGCTGGATTCTCTCGCGCCGGACGATCGAGCCCGACGTGCTCGCGGGCTATGAAATTCCCGCGGGAACGAGCGTGATGCTGAGCCCGTACATCCTGCACCGGCACCCGAAATACTGGAAAGAGCCGGACGCCTTCCGTCCCGAGCGTTTCGATAAGGAGCACGAGGCCGAACGGCCGCGCTTCGCGTACATGCCGTTCGCCGCCGGGCCACGGCATTGCATCGGCGAAAGCCTCGCTCTTTACGAAATGCTGATGCACCTGTACAAGGTCGCGCGCCGCTACCGGCTCACGTACGTGGCCGATCGGCCCATCGAGCTCGAAGCGCAGATCAATCTGCGCACCAAGCACCCCTTGTTCATGAAGCTGGAACGCCGCTGAATGACCTCTGCGACTACGCTCATTGAGCTGATCGAAAGCAACCGCACCGCGCCGCGCGCCATCACGTATCTCGAAGGCGAGAACGAGGAGCGCAGCGTCACGTACGGCGAGCTGCACGAGCGCGCGCTCGGCATCCTCTACCACCTGCAGAAGCTCGGCGCGAAGCGCGGCGACAAGCTCATTCTGTTTCTCGGCAACAACGAGCAGTTCATCGATGCGTTCTGGGCCGCGGTGCTCGGCGGCATCATTCCGGTGCCGATCGCGCTGGGCATCAGCGACGAGCATCGGCACAAGCTGCTGCGCATCGCGAAGAAGCTCGGCAAGCCGTTCATCTATACGGATCGGCGCTCGCTCGATCGCATCGGCGCGTTCGCCGCGACCGCCGGCGCAGCGGATGTGTTCCAAGGGTTGCAGTCGCGAGCGTTCCTCGTCGATACCCTCGATGACATCTCGCGTCCCGGCGCGCCGGTGAAGGCGCAGCCGAACGACATGGCGTTCATTCAGTTCTCGTCGGGCTCGACGAGCGAGCCGAAGGGCGTGGTGCTCACGCACGCGAACATCCTCGCGAACTCGCGCGGCTCCGCCGAAGCAGCGAAGTTCACGTCGGATGACGTGAGCCTCTCGTGGATGCCGCTCACGCACGACATGGGGCTGATCGGGTTCCACATTTTCATGTTTGCGAACCGCATCCACTGCCACTTGATGCCGACGGAGCTGTTCATCCGCCGGCCGCTCTTGTGGCTGACGTTCGCGACTCGCAAACGCGCGACGATCACTTGCTCGCCGAACTTCGGTTACAAGCATTATCTGAAGGTGCTCGGTGATCGGCCGATCGACGGGCTCGACCTGTCCTCCGTGCGGCTGATCTTCAATGGCGCCGAGCCGATCTCGGTCGATCTCGTCGAAGAATTTCTGGCGCGCATGCAGCCGGCGAAGCTCGCGCGCACGGCGATGTTCCCGGTGTACGGGCTCGCCGAAGCATCGCTCGCCATGACCTTCCCGCCGCTCGCACGCGACTATCGCGCGGTGGCGTTCAAGCGGCAGGAGCTGGGTGTCGGCAATACTGTCATGCCGATCGCGAAGACGGATCGGGACGCGGTGGAGTTCATGTCGGTGGGACGCGCGATTCCGTACAGTGAAGTGCGGATCGCGAGCGACAACGATGCACCGCTGCCGGATGGGCAAGTCGGGAACATCTACATTCGCGGGCAAAACGTCACGCAGGGATACTTCGAGAATCCCGAGGCGAACGCCGCGGCACTGACGGCGGACGGCTGGCTGCGCACAGGCGATCTCGGTGTCGTGCACGGTGGTGAGCTGTACATCACCGGGCGCGCGAAAGAAATCATCTTCGTCAACGGGCAGAACTATTACCCGCACGATCTCGAGAGCATCGCGCAGCGCGCGGAAGGTCTCGAGCTCGGCAAGGTGGTCGCGGCGGGCGCCAAGCCGCGCGGCGCGCAGACGGAGCAGCTCGTGGTGTTCGTGCTCCATCGCGGGGACATGAAAGACTTTGTGCCCACCGCGACGCAAGTCACTCGGCTCGTCAACGAGAGCACCGGGCTCGAAGTGGCGGAAGTCATTCCGGTCAAGCGCATTCCCAAGACGACGAGCGGCAAGATTCAGCGGCACTTGCTCGAAGAGAGCTACGTGCAGGGGGAATTCGACGCCGAGCTGACGGAGCTGCGCGCGTTGCGTGAGGCGCAGCGCGGGGCCGGCAACGGCGCGTCGCGTTCGGCGATCGAGGAGCAGTTGAAGAACATCGTGGATGCCGCGCTCGAAGGCAAGAACGTCGGGCTGCACGACAATCTGTTCGAGATCGGCGCGAGCTCGCTGAAGCTGATCGAGATTCACGAGAACATCGATCGCGACTATCCGGGGCTCGTCGATCTCACGGAGCTGTTCGACTTCCCGACGATTGCCGAGCTGGCTCAGCACCTCGAGACGAAGCTGGCGGCGCGCGCGTAGCGTCATTTCACACCTCGACGTTGCCAGAAGGTGCGCACCAGCGCGCTGGTGGTGACGCATGCTTTCAACGTTGTCGAGCCGACCGTGCACTCGGGTGTAAGGGCTGTTGGGGGTGCATCGTGGTTCGTCTGCGCGACACTCTGATCGGTCGCACCCAACCGGATTGACACGGCAGCGGGCTCCGTAAGCGTGGGCAGCGCTTGCGAGACGTCGGTGCTCGTGATCTTGCCGTCGCCATCGAGATCCACGCCGGCCTGTGCGGTATCGATGAGCACGGCGTAGATGCGCGTCGAGCCAGTGACGACGCAGGTGCTCGATACGGCCGTTTGGTGGAATGTCGTGAACATCACGACACCGTTCGCAGTGATGGCACTCGCGGCCACCTGCTCGCCAGCGCCCAGAGCAAACGTCCAGCCGGGTGCATCGGGCGCGAGTGGTGTCGAGCCGGAGACGGCAACGAGATCGGTGAAGAGAATCGGCGTCCCCGCGTCATAGCTCGCCTGAGAACGCGCGTCGAAGGGCAATCGGTCCCGGATCGCGTAGAAGCGATCGGCTCCGACGGCAATGTTGTAGTACGGCGTGCCCCCGCGGGGCTGAATGAGCGCCACGTCCGGCGTGTTGAAGAATTGCGGAGCGGCCGCCGCGGTGAGCGTCGGATCGCGAAGATCGGCGATCACACCGCCCGTCGCGAGCGTCGCGCTCGGATGGCCGTTCCAGATGTCGAAGCGCCAAACGCGGCCGGTGATCTCGACGGCGTACATGCGATCGGCGTAGTCGTCGGCGTCCGTGTCGAGCACGGCAACGCCCGCCGGGACGGGGCTCATCGTGGCGATTTGCCAGAGCAAATGACCGGTCGCCGCGTCGACCATGAAGACTCGATTGCCACCGCCGGCAGTGTCGTGCCCGCCGCCGAAAATCAGGACAAAGTGCTCGCCGTTCTGGCTCGCACCTGCAACTCGCACGCGTGCGATGGTTGGGGTTGACCAGGCGCTGCTCAGGCCATTGAGCGTCGTGGCGTCGACTCTCCAGAGGACGTGCACGTGTGTGCGGTCGGAAATATCAAGCGCGTAGTACACGGCGCCGGCGCGGCGGAGGCCGAAGTACAGCCATACTTTGTCGCCAGTGCCCACGTCGATGACACCGTCTCCGTTTGCATCGAATCGCAGGACGCGGAGATCAGTCAGAAGGCCGGTTGTCGCCGACGCGGTGGCGAGCTCGGGCGGCGTGAAGGTCCAGAGTGGCGCAGTCGTTACGGCATCGACAGCTCGCACGCTGCCGTCGCTCGCCGGTGCGATGATCGTCGCGTGTGTGACGCCGCCGGGGTGGTCGTAGACAACCGTCACCGGCGCATGTGGAACCATCGAGTCCGGTGTGCAGCTCTGCGCACCGACGATGGCGCTCCACGATGCGAGTACGACGATGGCTAGCGTCTCGAGAGTCCCAAATCGTCGGCGTGCGCTCATGGTTCAACTCCGGTCAATCCGCCTTCGATCTGCACGACGTTCGTAACGGCGTCTGTCGAGCTGATCACCATTACGCCCTGAAGCTGATCATCGCTGGCGTTGCGCGCTGCGCCGCCGGCGCTCTCGATCTCGAAGTGGCGCGCCGAGAACTTGCCTGCGCTGAAGCCCGGCACATTCGTCGATTCGCCGGCGTATCGAGCGCTCGCGAGGTAGTCGCCGGATGCCGTCGTGTCGGCGGTCTTGATCGCGGTACTTGGCGCGAGTGGGCTGGCCGCAAGTTGCGCGATCGCCGATTCGACGCCGGCCGACGCAGCGTCGACGGCCTGTCGATGGAACTGCTCGTTGCCGGCCATCACCAGCTCCGTGATCGATAGCGTCATGCCGGTCGTTGCAAGCAGTGTGACGAGCAGCAGCAGAATCAGCGCGACGATCAACGCGGTGCCGTGCAACTTGGTACGACTCATGACTCTCATCGCACCCTCGCATTTCGCAGAGTGATCGTTCGCGACATCAGCACGCGCCGGAACGAGCGCTCGGCGCCAACAGGCGTGTACGCGACATCGGCATACCGATACGTCACACCGTCATCGAGGCCCACCTCCGGCACGTCCGCGCGGATGCGCAACCACACACGCACAGCAAAGATCTGCAGGCGCTGCGCGTCCGCGAAATCCGGATTTACATAGCGCGTCGCGCGACCTACCCCGTCCGCGTCGATGCCGAACTGAACCTGCAAGTCTTCGACGCCGGGCATGACCTCGTCGTCGACGAACGCGGCCCCGCGTCCCGAACGCGTGAGTGTCTTCACGCGCAGCGCCGGAAACTTGTTCTGGTCTACGGAATCGCGCGCGACGTAGTACGTGCGCACGATAAAGTTGTGTACGTGATGGTCGTCATCGACGGTGCCGGGCGCTTGTCCATCGACGAACATCAGCTGATTCGCGCCCGCGGCGAGGCGCGAGGCGTAGAGCTGAATGCGACCCGCCTCGGCGGAGCTGGCCTCGGTCTCGACTCGGCGAAGAGTGAGCGTATCCGCGCCGACTTGCGCGTGAGCTTGATAGGCACCGCACGTGGCGCCACGGCCAAGTGCAAACGTGTTGTTGGAGCCCTGCACGGGCACCGCCACGTCGATCGCGAAATTGATACCGCAAGCGTGAGCCGAATTCGCCAACACCGCGAGCGGCGGTGGCAACGGGTCAGCGACGCGCACTGGAAACTGGCGCATTTGCGCAGCGGTGGCGAGCGTGCTCGCCGGGCTGGCGCCGTGCACGAAGCGCACGGCCGCGGCCGTGTTCGTGAACCCGTAGTAGCCGGCCAGCTCGACGTCCGGCTCCATCATGGCGAGCGCGAAGCGACCTTGCTCTTGCAGACGCGCGAGGCGCTCGTTCACGCGAAACGTGCCGCTCACCTGCGCGTACATCGCGAGCACGCCCGCGAAGATCGCGCACGCGATCGTCGTGGCGATGAGGACTTCGATGAGGGTGAAACCTCGCAAGGGTCGACGTCGGGTCATGGCGGCGGCACCAACAGCAGATCGGAGCGATACGTCACCGGCGTGGGATCGCCGTGCTCGAGCCAGGCCACGCTGACGCGAAAGCGCGCAGGTTCATCGGATGTGCCGGGCGCCGCGTACTCCACGTTCGCGGCGCACGCGCTGCTTGCCAATGGCAGCAACGTGCGCGCGGTTTGCTGCCAGCGGGCGAGATCGTCCTCGGCCAACTGAGTCGCGGTGCAGTTCGTGCCGGTTGCGGAATGGGTTGGTGCGCAGTTCCGTGTTGCAGGGCTGCTCCCGTAGCTCGCACAGTCGTATGCCGCGGCCGCCGCAGGGTTCGCGCGAATTCGCTCAGCCATGTCGGTGACGAGATTGAGGGCTTGCGTGCGCATCAGTGCGTCATGCCCGCTGCCCAGGCCTTGGATCATCAGCCCCGCCATGCCGAGCAGGCCGATGCCGAGCACGACGAGCGCGATCAAGCATTCGATGAGCGTCAACCCGCGCGCGTGAATCACGGTCCGCATGACGCCTCCTCCACCGCGACGCGCGGCCTTCCCGTCTGACTCACGACGACGGCACGTCCGGCGACTTCGCGCCGCGCGTCGCAGAGATCAAAGGTGCTCGTGAGACTCATGCGGGCAGCGGGCCAGAACGTGACGGCGGCTCGCGAGCCGCGCACGACGACGCCATCGGTGACGTGAAACTGCCGCAAGATCGGCGGCACGACGCTCGTCGAAGCACTGACCACGCCGGCGCCCGGCTGCGCGAACACCAGCCAGCCGTTCGCCGGATCACTGCTCGACGCCACGCAGGCCTGGCCGTCCGCCGACAAACACAACGTCACCGGCCGGCCATCGAGCGCAGCCGCGCTACGAGCGAAGTGAAGAGCCGCGAGCAACTCGGTCGCCGCCGTGCCGACGCCAGCCGTCCGCCGTAAGCTGCCAAACGAGGGCGAGGCCAGCGTCGCGAGAATGGCGACGATGGTCACCACAACGAGCAGCTCCAGGAGCGTCACGCCCCGTTCGACCGCCGCGGTCGAGCCTCCAAATCGATCCCTCCGACCCGCCATCCCTGGACCCTCCTTGCCGGCCCCATTGCCAGCGCGCCGAAGGTTGCGCCGACCGGCCCCGGACGGCGACCCGCATAATTGCCAAAATCGCGAATTATTCAGGGTCGAGGATGGCCCAACGGTGGCGCCGGCCCCTGCGGAGGCCCTCGCGCACCCGCGGCCGGTGGCTATAATCCTCGGCCATGAAAGGGATCGCCCCCGCTCACGCCCAGGCCCAGGCCGCTCACCCTTCCGAGGATTGCGCTCGGAAATTGACGACTTTGGGGATTCGGCCGACCGCGCAGCGCGTGCAGATCGCGGAGCTGCTCCTGTCCGCGCCCCAGCACCTCTCGGCCGAGCAGATCCTGGCGAGCTTGCGCCTCTCGGGCGCCCGCGTATCCAAGGCGACCGTCTACAACACGCTCAATCTCTTCGCCGCGCACGGCCTGATCCGCCAGCTCTCGGTGGACGGCGCGCGCGCCTGGTTCGACTCGAACGTCGTTCCGCACTACCACTTCCACGACGAGGCGACCGGGGCCTTGACCGACGTCGGCGTCCCGGAGGTGGAGTTCGCCCGTTTGCCGCCCCCGCCCCCCGGGATGGAAGTGGCCGGCATCGATCTGGTGATCCGGCTGCGAAAAAAATTGTAGAATCCGCGCCCGCCGCCGCCGGCCGACCCGCCAGGGTCCGCGGGTCGCGATGCGGTTCGTTCGTGAAGCCTGTGCCGGCTTAGCTCAGTTGGTAGAGCGGCGCATTCGTAATGCGTAGGTCGGGGGTTCGACTCCCTCAGCCGGCATACCCTGATACGGCAGCCCGCACTAACACTGCGGGCTGCACTTCGTAGGCGGCCCAAAGTCCGCCACTTTCATCGGGTTCCAAGCGGACTTTCCGAGTAGATCGCGCGGGGCAGTGCGTGCCTTGAGCAGTACCTGCGGGTGGGCACCATCGAGGCCGAGGGCAATCTGCCGCCGGTAAAGCTCGGCCGCGTTCGGCAGCATGGTGAGTACCTTCGCGGTCTCGCGAGACTCTGCCGGGCCGGCCTCGACAAGCTCTTGGCGTTTGCGTTCGGCGCGCTCGATTGCCGCTTGTATCTCGTCGGACGTCATGTCCGGATCGCCTGCCGTCAGGCGCGCGCGCAGGCGCGCGATGCGAGCGTCCAGTTCGGCCAACTCTTGCGGCTGCTCGATGGCCCGCATCTTCGTCCGGTGTATGCGTTCGAGCAGGTCACGCTGCATTTCCCTCGCCATCTGAGCGACGCGCTCAGGAGCAAGCATCTCGTCCCGGAGCGGGCCAATGATTGCGGCTTCAAGCGCATCTCGACGCACGCGGATGTGGTTGTCGCACGCGCCACCTCTGTGTCCAGCGCATGCGTACGAGCGCGCGTCGTGGAGGATGTAGTGCGCGTTACAGATTCCGCAGTGGAGAAGCCCGGACAGCAGGTACTTCGGCTTCCCGCCGCTCTTCATGCGGGCGTCACTGTTGGAACGGATGCGCGTGCGGACCTGCGCGCGCTGGAAGACTTCGTCCGAGATGATGCGGAGGCTCTCGTCGCGACGCTCGACCCACTCGTCCTATGGTCGCGCTCGCCAAACACGGCGCGCGGTGTCAGGGTTGCGAACGTATCCGCCGACGTTCCAGCGGACACGGCCCGTGTACAGCGGATTCCGCAAAATCGTTCGCACGGCCGTGGCCATCCAGCCATGGCAGCGGCGCACCTTGCGTTTCCATGTTGAACCAGCCGAGGGCACGCCCCGACTGTTCAAGTCCTTCGCGATCGTGCGGCAGGAGACGCCATCGACATAGCGGCGGAAAATCTCGCGCACGATCGCCGCCTGCTCCGCGTCGATCTAGAGCTTTGTACCAATCCGCTCCGGCTGACCATAAGGATCGAGACGTGCAGGATCGAGAATCGGACGCAGCGCATAGCCATACACGCGCCCGCCGCACCAGTAGCCCTTGATGGCTTGGCCCGTCAGCCCGCGATGCACTTGCTCGCGAAGCTCATCGAGCCGCATTTCGTTGACGAGACCCTTGACCGCGCGCTGAATCTTTCGGGTAGCGAGCTTGCTCTGTGAGTCGTAGCCGTCTGCGATTGCCACGATCCGGATGCCAAGAAATTCGAGACGGCGGATGGCGCGCTCGCTTTCGACCTGATCGCGCGCAAGGCGGCTCAGATCATCGACGAGCAGAACGTCGAATTCACCGCATTCGGCCGCGCTCAGCATTTCGCGATACTGTGGCCGCGAGCTGTCCGCGCCGCTGATCGCCCTGTCGGCGAACTCGCGCACGATCGCCCAGCCTTGGTCATCCGCACGGCGTCGGCAGTTGCGCAGTTGGTCCTCGATGCTGGCAGCGCGCTGCTGCTCGCTTGAATCGCGCGCGGCGTAAGCGACGGCGCGGAATTGCGCGAGCGGTGCGATGGCGCTCAACTCAGTTCCCTCGTTTGAGAACACCGACCTTCGAACAAAGGAGCGTTTCCTTTACTTGCCCCAAGGATTGATTACGTCGAAACCACACTTTTCAAAGTCGCTGACGTTTCGTGTAGCGAGCTGCGCGCCGCGGGATCGCGTGATGCCAGCAATCTGCGCATCGAATTGCGTAATGGGTCGCCCGGCTGCACGTCTCGCCGCGCTTATCTCCGCGAATTCGTCAGCGGCTACGCTATCGAACGTGAGAACCTGACCATCGAAATCGACCTCGAACATCTTCGTCGCTGCGTCCCAGAGCCCATCGCGGCGTTTCCCTGCCGGCAGCACTCGAATCCCGTAGAGGATCTCGCCCCGCGTGATCGTTGTCGTGAACACCGAGGCGCGGGGCTGGTCGCTCAGCCACTCCAACACGCGCGGCTCCGGCTTGACACGCAATACCTCCGACAAAACGTTCGTGTCGAGGACGATCATTTGAAGTCGACGGGCTCGCGCATCCCTTCGCGCGGCGCGATTTTGAGGTCCACACCACCGAAGGGCTCAAAGCGCGCGCGAATAGCCTCGACAAGCCCGCCCGTCCGGGTCGGCTCGACAGAAAGGGCTGTGCGCAGAATGTCGCGCGCTTCATCCTCCATTGAGCGCCCGTGCCGCGCGGCCTGGATGCGGAGCCTCCGCTTCAACTTCTCGTCAATGTCTCGAATGGTCATGCTCGCCATAGAGCCTCCATTAATCATTGATGTCATTTTATTCAATGACCGGCCGCACGACAACCGGCAAGGTCTTGCGGAGAATCAGCCCTTTCGCAACCGCCAGCCGCGTCATTTGGGCATGGACTTACATGTGTCTGCGGTTCAGCGCGTCCGCCATCTTGGCGCGGCTCCCGCGCCGCCAGCTCTTCCAGGAGCCGATCTATCGCGGCGCGCGCAAAGGCTCGCGCGAGCTCGTCGAGCAGATGCGGCGGAAAGCCCACTTGCTGACCGTCTTATCGCCCGAGGTACACCGCCGTGATTTGTGGGCGCTCGTGGCCCAGTTCGTGGCTGATGGTTTGGCGAGCAATGAAATCGAGCGTGCGTTGCGCGGGCGTGAGTGCCCGCGCAACTGGACCACCTGGGGATCGTCCTCGTGGGTCTGCATCGCTCGGGCAATCGTCTCGACGAGTGAGATCGATCGGGACAGGCGTTCGAGCACATCGCCTTTCTCCGGAACGTCGTGGGGCTCCGCCGATCCTCGGCGGGACTTTGCATCCGTGCGATGAGGCGGGTTTGGGTGAGTGCGTGGGCGATTGCCGGTCTGACGGCCGCGCCCCCGCTCTACCCCGGTAGTATGTCGGGTAGCCATTGCGGGTCTCCTAGTAGGCTCGCGGTGGTTAGGGGCCGGCCGTGGCTGCAACCACGACCGGCACCGCCTAACCTACTTCACCCGGACCCGCACGGGGACTGCCGGAACAGTACAATCCGCCCAGCCGGCAGATCTCCGTAGCCTTCCTTGGCTCTTGGTGGAAACTCGTGTCAACGACCAGTACTGCAATCGAGGACGCGGAGAGAGCAGGCTTCGACCTGAGTCTGATGGACGCAAGCTTGTCTTATAGCTACGAGAAGCGGGCCATCCAACACCAGGAAGCGCTGAACCTCGCGCTCGAACTCGAGAGAGTGGGGCGGCTGCTCCGTGACCGATCTCAATCGCCTTCTGCAGTGCCTCTGCGACGCTGAAATCGAGTTCATCATCGTGGGCGGGTTCGCCGCAATGTTGCACGGGCCGGCTCTGCTGACGTGACCTCAACGTCTGCGCCGTACGAGCTCGGTCGACTCGTTCTCGCGCGCCAGTGCCCGATGTGCTGACGACCAAACTCAGGTTGAGGTTTGATATCGTCCGCAATCGCGGACTTGCTATTTCACTCTGACGCGTATTGGTAGGGCCGGAACAGGGCAATCCGCCCGGCCGGCAGATGTCTATTCCGGAGACATGGGTGACACTTTCGCGGCGAAGGTCGCCGCGCTCTCGATCCGACAGGTGTCGTGATCAAAGAACCCCAGCTCGCTGCCTGACCCCGACCCTCTGCCCGGCAAAAGCCTGGCTGAGGTTGATCTTGTGCTTCCCGATAGCAGATTCTCCCGCCCTAAGCGTTACCTCATCGAACTGCGCAAAGCCTGCGGCTTTCCTAAAGACGCGTGGGCCTCGCTCGGGAGAAGCTGACTCGCCGGGAAATATCCGGCACTGATCAGAGAGCCCGATTGTGGGTCAGCCCATTTCCGCGACCTGCTAAGCGCGAACGCTCACCTCGATCGGCTTGGTCACTGCCACGCACGGTGGCAAGTGCTGCAAGCGCCTGCTCGGAATCTCAGAACACGTTCTTGACCGAAACGAAAATAAACTGAGGGAAACATCATGATCCGCAAAGCTATCAGGTGTGCAACCATCATCGCCGGATTGCTGCTCATGAACTCCAGCGTTCTGCGCGCGGCGGATTCGTTCGAGCAATCGAGCGATAGACGACACAGCCACTCGCGAACATCCGTGACGACGTACGCCAAGGGCCTCACGAACCCGCGGGGCCTGACCTTCGGTCCGGACGGGAAACTCTACGTGGCTGAGGCCGGCACTGGCGGTACGTTCAGGCCCACGGGCGGCCCCGATTGCGAGGCAATCGTCAATATCTACAGCCCCTACACGGCTGGCTACAGCGGCCGCGTGATCCGTGTGCGTCGCGATGGCACTAAAGAGATTGTCGCCGACAAGCTCCCCAGCATGACCGACAACTCGGGCGCCAGCTACGGTCCGACCGATGTCGCCTTCATTGGTCAAACGCTCTATGTATTGATCGAAATGGGCGGCTGCTCGCATGCGCTACCCAACGACCTGCCCGCAATTCTGCGGATCAACCGCGATGGCTCGACCACCAATGTAGCCAACCTCAACCAGTGGCACCACGATAACCCGCCGCACTTCATCAAGGACACCAGTGTGGAGACCACCGATCAGGAGCCGGGCGGCGTGTTCCACTCGATGATCGCGATCGGCGGGTATCTGTACGTGGTCGAGACCAACCGCGGCTTTCTGCTGCGTGTGGATCCGCGGACCGGTGTAATCGACGAGCTGTATGACATGTCGATCGACGATCGGGAACACAACCCGATCGTGATGACCGAGCGCGGCAACCACTTCTTCGTCGGCACATTCGGCGAGGAGCAGGGGCCGTCCGAGCTTGCGGTGTTCAACAAGCATTTTTCCTATTACACGCTGCCGTTCAAATCCCGCAACCCGATCGTCGGCCTCGCCTGGCATTGCGACGACCTCTATGCCGTCGAGATATTCCCCTATGACAATCAATGGTCGCCCGACACCGCAAACCTCGTGAGGTTTGACCGCAAGACAGGTAAGCGGACGAAGGTGCTGAGCGGGTTCGCGAGTCTCCCGAACGGGCTCGTGGAAGGCCCCGACGGTGCGCTGTACACATCGAACTGGGGCATCTCGTTCGCACCCGAGGACGGCGAGATCCTGCGCATCGTGCCGTGAAAGCAGCGTGGACGCACCGTACCGTTCCATCATCCTTCGCCGCACGCCGCACGCCTGCGGCGAAGGGAAGACAAACCGTTCGCGCGTGACGTACGAGGCCTGTAGCTACTTCGGCACGATGGTCTTCGCCGTGGTGGTCACATCCGAGCACCGCGCCGAACAGTGCTGCTCAAGTGGAAGGAATGGATGTGTTCGCGGAACGCATGTGAGTCTCCCTTCCCTGGGCGATTGGTGTTTGAGAATCGTTGCATCAGTGTCTGCCGAGCTACTTCCGCATCGACTGTTTACCCACCGATGAGCGAAAGCAGGTGTTTGCCGTACTTCCCGGAATGCGTGCCGCTCACCGTGGCAATCGCGTAAACGAAAACCGCACCCGCGATCCCGACAGCGCCCAGTGCCACCCATTTCGGCACGGGCCGCAAGACCATACGTTTGTGCTTGTTGCGGATGAAGTATTCGGCCACGAGCAGGTTCGGAACGAAGAAGAGATACAGGATTGCGTAGTCGAACATGCCGGGGGCGGTTCCGAACTCGCCCACGCCAAGGCCGCCCGTCAGGTCGACCCACGCCTGATACTCGAGATCGAAAACCCATGAGCCCAGGACCATCGCGAACAGCCGGATGGCCCACGCCCGGTGCAGGTCGAAGCGTTTTGCACGCGCGTGGACGTAGGCCATGACCGAGCTCAGCATCATTACCGTGCCCCAGATGGCAAAGGCGATATGCGGCGCTCCCCCGTTGTGACGCGCCAGCATGAACGACATGGCGCCAATGCTTGCCAGGAAACCGGCGGCCACATAGACCCGTCCCGTCCAGCGGTGCACGGCGCGATGGCGCATCCGAATCCGGGACGAGAAAAGGATGGGCCAGGCCAGAACGAGGATTGCACCCATTAGGTAGTGCATGCCGATGCCAAGGCTGGCGACCCAAGCGGCGAACGTCTGCATCGGCTGAGCCGATATCAGGTCGTGCCACTGCTCGAAGTTCTTGTACGTCGCGCCGCTCGCCCTAAGGACGATGTAGGTCCCGAAGATCCCGAGGCCCGGCAGGGACGCGAAATAGAAGCAACGGCCGAGCCAGCGCAATAGGCGTTCATCTCGTTCCGCCCGCCCGGGCTGGGTTGAGTTCGTCAAATTTCCGTGGCCCAGGCTCGAAGGCGTGTTCACGGCGTTTTCCACCTGGCACGTTGGCGCCGGATCATTCGCGGCACGGCCAGCTTCCGGCCGCGGCACCGCGCAAGCTGGAGGAAAGCCGCAGGCAGTAATCGGGTTTTGGTGAGGAAAGCTTAGGAAGATGGGTCGCCTGGTCCGGCCATGTACATATACTGGATTACGGGGGCTTTACCTGGAGGAGCCGCATGCCGCAGCCGGAAAGGGACCGCCTTGCTTTCGACGACGTGGTCATCGACTTCGCCGGCCGTAGGCTGTCGCGCGGCGGCGCCAAGCAGGCGCTGGAGCCCAAGGCGTTCGCCGTGCTCGCGCTGCTGGTCAGATCACCGGGCCGGGTGTTCACCCGCGATGAAATTCTGGACGCGGTGTGGGGTCATCAACACGTTACGCCGAGTGTGTTGAACCGAATCATGAGCCTGCTGCGTCAAGCTTTGGGTGAGGATGCCCAGCGTCCGCGTCGGCTGCATACGGTGCATGGGATCGGCTACCGATTTGACCTGCCCGGGCCCGAGCCCCAATCGGACGCAGCGGCGCCCGAGGTCGCCGTTCGAACTCCGCTATTGACCGCAGCGTTGATCGCCGAGGCACCCGTTAGCTCCCCTGCGGCGCCACTGGACGACCTGACCGCATCGGCCGAGCGGGGCATCGGCGCTCGGAAGCGACGGCCCTGGCTCGCCGCTATTACCGCCGTTACGCTGCTGGTGGCCGCCGCCATCGCGTGGCTGAACAAGGACGATGGCACTGCGAGGCTGGGCATGCCGAGCGCTGCATCGAACGCCGCTACATCGAACACAAACGCCGCGGCGCCTCAGCCAAGACGACCTACGCTGGCGGTGCTGCCGTTCGCCGACCTGTCTCAGTCGCACGATCAGGAATATCTGGCTGACGGTCTCGCGGAGGAAATCCTGAACCAGCTGGCGCAGGTGCCTGCGCTGCGCGTGGTGGGGCGCTCGTCGAGTTTCTCGTTCAAGGGTAAGAACGAAGACTTGCGTGTGATCGGCCAGAAGCTCGGCGTTGCCCACCTGCTCGAAGGCAGCGTTCGCAGAGCGGGCGATCAGCTGCGCGTCACCGCACAGCTGCTCCGCGCGGACGACGGCACTCACCTCTGGTCGAAGACCTACGCGCACGAGCTGCGCGATGTGTTCGCTGTGCAGGATGAAATCTCGCGCGATGTGGCGAAGGCCCTGAGCGTAAAGCTGGACGTGGTGAGGTTCAGCCGCGAACAGGGTGGCACCACCAATGTGGAGGCGTATGAACGCTTCCTGCGCTGGCGCAGTACCCTGATGTTGGAGCTCCACGGCTTCGAGCACCGTCGCGAGCGCCTGCAACTCGCGCGGGAAATGGTTACGTTGGATCCCCAGTGCGTCTTGTGCTGGGACGCGCTGGCGAGCTCCCTGAAGGAGATGGCGTGGGAAGTCGGGGACGTGCAAGCCGAACAGCTGCGTGCGGAAGCCGCGAACGTTCGCGGGCGCATCGCGCGAATGGCACCGGCTAGCTGGATCGCCAAGCGCGACCGGTCCAATGCGTTGTGGCTCGAGGGCAAGCGGGCGGAGGCGATGGCCCTGGCGAAGGAAATCGCGGATGCAGGACCGCTGACACAGGAGCGCGTCTGGGACTACGCCTACATGATCTACGCCATGGGTCATCTGAACGACACCATCGCGCTGGTCGAACAGGTGCGTGCGGTAGAGCCGCTGGCGATTATCCTTTCACGCGACCTGCAGTTCGACTACACCGCCGCGCGGCGCTACGAGGATGCCGAGGCCGAATACCAGCGCGGCCTGAAACTGCAAGGCAGTCAATTTGAGCCGATGCTCGTTGCTTTCGCTCGTCAATTGGCAGGCAAGCGGCCTGGCGGAGTCGCGGAATTGCGCGCGCTGGACCGCCACTTGCGGGAACAAAGCCCGGCCTCGTTCGACACCCCGTTCTCCCGCTATTTGGGCGAAGTGCTGGGCGACCGCGCGGCGATGCTCACTCGGGTGCGTAAGGCCCTCGAGGGTGAGGCTCACCGCGGCAGCATCGATTTTGGGCATGCGTACTTCGTTGCGGATGCGCTGGGCGATGCCGAACTAGCTGTGGCCGCACTGCGCAGATACCTGGAAGCCCGACGGGGATTCAAGGAGGGCGCCATGAATCAATACGATTATTCCGCGCTCTGGAGTGCGCCCTATTCGCGCCTCCGTGCGCACCCGGAGTTCAAGAAGCTGCTGATCGAGACCGGTGTGGCGGAGTACTGGCGCAAAACCGGGAAGTGGGGCGACGGCTGCCGGCCGGTCGGCGCGGACGACTTCCAGTGCCAGTAACGCGCTCTCGGCGTAGGCGGCGGCGAACGTACTGCCGTGAGATACGCGTCACGACCGTGGTGCCATCACCTCGCAGCTCGCTCGCGCAGCTTTCGCGAGTTTCTCGTCCAGTGTCGCAAGGGACAGATGAAGGGCCACCGCCCTACCGCACTTTTGTTCGCACGGACACTGCCGGAACAGGGCAATCCGCCCAGCCGGCACCACTTGTCACGGCACCCCGTATCAGCAGGGCGGGGTTGCACTTCGTAGGCGGCCCATAGGCCGCCGTGCTCATCCACGCCGTCGACGTATCGGCGGTAAATCTCGCGAACAATCGCGACCTGCTTAGGATCAATTTCAAGCTTCGTGCCGATGCGCTCGGCTGCCCGTAGGCATCCTGCCTCGTCGGGTCGAGGATTGGTCGCAGCGCATAACCGTACACCCGCCCACTGCCCGCTGAATCTTGCGAGTTGCGATCTTTGTCTGTGAGTCGTACCCGTCGGCAATCGCGATGATGCGGATGCCGAGAAATTCGAGCCGCCGGATGGCGCGCTCGCTTTCGACCTGATCGCGCGCAAAGCGGCTCAGATCATCGACCAGCAGCACCTCGAACCCGCCGCGTTCGGCCGCGCTCAGCATGTCCCGGTATTGGGGCCGCGGCTGTCGGCGCCGCTGATGGCCTTGTCCGCGAACTCCCGCTCGACGGACCAGCCTTCGTCATCCGCACGGCGTCGGCAGTTGCGAAGTTGATCCTCGGACAGCTTCTCAGCCTCCCAGCGCGCGATGAGCACATCCACGTGTCTACCTTTGCGCGGTCGCGCGCATCTGTGTGAAGCCCGCCGGCTGATGCCGGAAGCAGAGGAGCTGCCGCAAGTGAGACGCGCGCGAACCGCGCGCCGCAACCGCGTGACAGCCATCGTTTGGTCGGCCCGCGACTTGCGCCCCTCTGATGTAGGCCCGAACAGCAGCCAGCAAAGGCCAGCGGCAACGGCAGCGCCGATCAACTGCGCCAGGATGAATAGCGGCACATCGAGTGGACGAATGCCCGCGAAGGTATCCGTGAGCGAGCGTGCAATCGTGATTGCCGGATTAGCGAACGACGTAGACGCCGTGAACCAATACGCCGCCCCGATCCATAACGCCACCAGCCAGGGCGCGTCGCGCCCGCGCTGATGGCCCAGAATCACGAGCAGTAGGCCGAACGTCGCAACGATCTCCGAGACGAACTGCGCCGAACCGCTGCGGACATGCGTGGACATCTGTACCAAGGGTAGCTCGAACATCGCATGAGCGAGAACGGCACCGGCGCAGCAACCGGCGATTTGAACGGGTACATACGCGAGCGCCACCATCCAGGTCATACGTTGGCGAAATGCCATGACCAGCGTGACGGCCGGATTGAAATGCGCTCCGCTCAGTGGAGCGAACAACGAAATCAGCACGACGAGAACGGCGACGGTCGCCCCTGTGTTGGCGATGAGCGCCACAGCCGTATTTTCGCCAACCAGCCGGGCGCCCATGATCCCCGAGCCGATCACGGTTGCCGCGAGCAGAATCGAGCCGCACGCCTCGGCCGCGAGACCACGGGCCAAACGCTCAGACATCGCGAGTGCGCCCGATTTCTTCGAGCCGCTGCTTGAGCTTCATACGGTCGAGCGAGGCGATGGGAAGGCTCGTGAAGACCTTGATTCGGTTTTCCAGCGCGTTGAAGGTCTGACGGAACGCGAGCCATTTGTCCGTGTCGCTCCCCTCCACGGCTGCCGGGTCGTTCACGCCCCAATGTGCGGTCATGGGTTGGCCAGGCCACACCGGACACACCTCACCCGCGGCGTTGTCGCAGACCGTAAACACGAAATCGAGCGCCGGCGCGCCGGATTGCGCGAACTCATCCCAGCTCTTGCTGCGCAAGCCTTCGGTCGGCAGCTTCATCTGCTTCAGCAGGTCCAAGGCGATTGGATGAACAGCTCCTTTCGGGTGACTTCCGGCGCTGAACCCTCTGAAGTTGCCCCCACCCCAGTGATTCACCAGCGCTTCGGCCAGGATGCTGCGCGCCGAGTTGCCGGTGCAAAGAAACAGCACGTTGAAGGGACGTTCATTCATTGGTTAGGCCCCGTCGAACAAGGTGCTTCGACATGCAGATAGCCGAAGCAGGACAGAGCGAGCGGAATTCGGAAGTCGCCTGGATTGGCCGAGGCACAGTCGCGCGCTCGACCCTCGCGTAACCGTGGCGCGCGAAGAACCGCTCAGCCGTTTGCGTAAGCAGCACGAGCTCGCGAACGCCGCGTGCGATCGCGTGCCGTTCCAGTTCACCGAGCAGCGTGCTACCGAGCCCGCCGTTCTGGCGTTCCTTGGTAACGACGACTGAACGAAGCAGCGCGACCTCTCCATAACGCTGCAGGCCGCCAGCCCCTACGATGGCAGCACCGTCCTCGATAACAATGAGCTCCGGGCGCGACTCCGCAAGGTCGGTGGTCGGCAAATCGCTCGCGCCGAGAAGGACGGCGATCGCCGCAACGTCTTCAGCTGTCGCGGCCCGTGCTATCGCCTGCTGCGTCATGCGCAGCACTTTGGCGCTGACGGAGCAACGCTTCGGGCAGGTTCGCAGCATGCACTCGCTGCGGGAGCGGTGCCGATTTCGCCGCCGTACGCCGTGCTTTCGCCCGTCGTCAGGAACGTCTCCCACTGAACGCCTTGCGGGTCAGCGATCCAGCTCTTTTCGCTCTTGGCGTAACAGCAGGTCGTCGCACCGTCCTCGCGGATCGGCCCTTCAGCGCGGCGCAGATGTTCGTAGACTTCTGACAATTCCCGCCGGTCTTCCACTTGGATGCCGAGGTGCCGAATACCTGCCGCCGCGCCTCGCTTGCTGATTGCGAAGTTCACACGCGGATCATCGAGCATCCACTTGGCGTAGTCGTGCTTGAGAACAGCCGGCCCCGCTGCGAACAACGCGCTGTAGAAGCCGACGGACTCTTGAATGTCGTTGACGCTAACGTGAACGTGCAGGCGTTTCATGCGCTTCTCCGAACTTTGCGGGATGTGTGCGGGCGCTCCGCGACGGGTACGCACTTCGTACCGCAGTCGGCGGATGCGCTCTGCGCACAGCAGTTCTCGGTGAGATAGCCGACGAGTCCGTTCATTGTGTCGAAGTCCGCCGCGTAGATGAGCTGCCGACTCATCCGCTCTTGCGTGACGAGCCCGGCGCGCTGCAGAGCTTGCAGGTGAAAAGTCAGCGAGGACGGCGGGACCTTCAGTCGAGTCGCAATCACTCCCGCCGGCAATCCTTCCGGCCCCGCCTCCACCAGCATGCGGTAGACGGCAAGTCGATACTCGTGCGCCAAGGCGGCCAGAGCGGCTACGGCTTCGGGTGCTTTCATGTCTTTCCGACTATTCGAGAATAGTCGAAATGATGAGCCATTTGCAGCCGAGCTGTCAATGGGCCCGGGCGGCTACCGGTGACGCGCTGAGAGCACGAGTATCGCGGCGAGCAGCGGCAGGAGCAGCGCAGTCGGCACTACTCCGAGCAGAAGGCCGCCGCCGAATGCGCCAGCGATCGAGCCCGGCCGCCACGCCCATAAGCGAGGCAATGACGCCGATCGCGAAACCTGCGACGACGCTCACGACTGAATGAGCTCGAACGTGGTCCCCGGATTGCCGACGACGTCGATGGCGCACGTCCCGACCTTGGAGCTCACCGAATATTGCACACGGGGGTCGTACTTGAAGAATACATACCCCTTCTCGCACCTCAGCTTGATCTCGGAGATCGCGCCCTGCATCACCGTGATGTTGAAGCGGTTCCTGAACAACACGCCCTGCCACGTCGTTCCCCTGTCGATTTGCGCCGACATGGGGAGGACGGTGTCGCTGTCGCGCAGCCGTTTCACCTGATCGACGGTCGGCTGCAGTTGCTTGCGCATGTCCTTGGACGCGAAGCGCTCGAGCAGCTTCCAGGTGAACAGAGCCTTGCCGCAGTCGTTCGCTCGGACTTCGAGCACGAACTTCCATGCCAGCGCCGCGACGAACGCGTTCTTGGGAAGATAGAAGTCGCCGGTCGTCGCGTGACGAACCGCGCCCCGCAGATCCCTCAACTGCTGCGCCTCGGTACCCCACTTGAGGTCGTAGAAATACTTGCCGTAGTTGCGGTACGCCTCTTCGTAGAGATTTTGCGCGTCGAACCGCGAGAGCTCCTGGTCTGCCCGAGCCTGATCTCCCGCGTCGACGGCCTCCATGAATTTCTTGTAGAGCGAGACGAACTCGAACCGGGCTCCCCTCGCCGGACCGTCCAACGAAAAGGACACCGCGAACTGAAAACTCGAGTCGGTGGGCGTTGCGCCGCGCCTGGCGGGCGCGAACGACATCTGCTTCAGTAGGTCGATCGCAGCCTTCTCGAACGCTGGGCCGCCGATCGAGTCGACGACGGCGACCTCATAGGGTTTGCCGTGCGGGTCGATCATCAGATTGAGCTCGACCCAACCCTCCTTGCCGATTCGCCTCTCAGTGGCGGGGTACATGTTCCCGCGGGGCGTCGAGAGAATTCGCGCGCCCTGAAACACCTCCACCTCGACGGTATCGGAAGCGGACGGCGACCCGGCGGCCGGTTCGGCGCCCGCAAGTCGCGCGGTCACGCCGAACCCCAAGAGCGCCACGCCAGCGCCTCGAAGGAGCCGCCCGCCAGTGCCGTTCTTCATATTTCCTTGATGTTGCGCGAGCCTCGGAACCGAGCGAGAGCATAGCGGTTCGCCGTAATCGCCAAAAGCCGGCACCACCTATCGCAGCCAGCGGTCTACCGGCCGTGTTCTCGCAGTGAGAGGTCCCTGCAGGGTCTACACTTTCCGAGCACCGTATCCCGGCCTCATCGCCAAGGATTCCATCGTGGCCGCGCATCCCGAGCATCCTCACTCCGATTCACCGTCCGTGGCCTACATCGGTCGCGATCGCACACCGCCTCCAGCCACCGAGCCGACGACGGCCGGCTCGATTCCGCAGCGCTGGATCATCGGCGGCGCCGTTTTGCTCGTGCTCATCGTGGCGTTGCTCGTGGCGCGTCACTTCATGCAGCCGACGCCGCTCGCCGCCGGAAAACTGCAGGACTCGCAGCTGCCGCTCGTGAGCGTCATGACCCCGCGGCTGAAATCCGTGCAGTCGACGGTGACGTTCACCGGCACCATTCACGCGCGCTATGACATGCCGATCAGCGCCGAAGGCGAAAGCGGCCGTATCACGGCCGTGCTCGTCGAAGCGGGCGATCGCGTGAAGCGCGGCCAAGTGCTGGTGAGGCTCGATCAGTCCGTGCTGCTCCCGCAGATGAACCGCCTCGAAGCCTCGCTCGAAGAAGCCAAGGCCCAGGCAAATCTCTCGGCGGCGGAGTATCGGCGCGCACAAGGCGTCGAAGCTTCGGGCGCGTTGTCCGCGGAGGAGATCGCGCGCCGGCACGCGGCCGCGGTGACCGACGAGGCGCGCGTGAAAGTCGCGGCCGCGCAGCTGAACGAAGCGCGGGCGCGGCTCGGCAAGACGGAGATCGTCGCGCCGGCGAATGGCATCGTGCTCACGCGCAGCGCGGAAGTCGGTCAGACGGCGAGCCCCGGCGGCGAGCCGCTCTTCCGTCTGGCGCGCGAGGGCGAGATGGAAATGCGCGGCCAAGTCGCCGAGCGGGATCTCGCCGCGCTCTCCGTCGATCAGAGCGCAGCGGTCTACCTCACGGGCATCGACGAGCCGTTCGCGGGCAAGGTGCGTCTGCTCGGCGCCATCATCGATCCGCAGTCGCGACTCGGCGAGATCCGCATCGCGCTCGGGTCCGACGCGAAGATTCGGCCCGGTGCGTTCGCGCGCGCCGAAGTCGTCGTGGGCGCCGCTCAGCGCCCGATCCTGCCGCAGACGGCCGTGCTGTCGGACTCGCAAGGGACGTACGTTCTCGTCGTGAACGGCGACAGCAAGGCCGAGCGTCGCGCCGTGCGCGTCGCCGACACGATTTCCGAAGGGCTCGTGATCTCCGACGGCCTGAAGGGCGATGAGCGCGTCATCGCGACGGCCGGCGCGTTCCTGCGCATCGGTGAAAAAGTACGCGTCGCCGATACGAAGCCGGCCGCAGCCACCTGATCGGACGAGTCGGATAACGCCATGAGAAACATGTCCGCGTGGGCCATTCGCCACCCGGTGACTCCGGTGGTGCTGTTCGTCGTCCTGTTTTTCATGGGTGTCGTGTCGTTCATTCGGCTGCCCATCAACCAGAACCCGGACATCTCGTTCCCGTATGTGATCGTCGGCGTGTCGCAGCCCGGCGCGGCGCCGCCGGAGATCGAGACGCAGATCATTCAGAAGGTGGAAGGCGCGGTCGCGAACATCGGCGGCGTGAAGCACATCCAGTCCACCGCGCTCGAAGGCCAGGCGAACATCGGCATCGAGTTCCAGATCGGCACGCCGGTGGATCGCGCGGTCACGGACGTGCGCGATGCCGTCGCGAAAATTCGCAGCGACTTGCCCGAAGGCATTCAGGAGCCGGTGGTCCAGCGTGTCGACGTCGACGGCGGCGCCATCGCGTACTACGCCGTCAGCACCACGTCGATGACCGAGGAAGAGCTGTCCTGGTTCGTCGACAACACGGTCGCGAAGCGGCTGCTCACCTTGAACGGCGTTGCGCAGGTGACGCGCGGCGGCGGCGTGAATCGCGAGATTCGCATCGAGCTCGATCCGGCGCGCATGCAGGCCCTCGGCCTCACGGCCGTGAACGTGAACGCGCAGCTGCGCACGTTGAACCTCGACGCGCCGGGCGGCCGCGCGCAAGTCGGCGGTGGCGAGCAAGGCATCCGCGTGCTCGGTGGCGCCAAGACGGCGCAACAGCTCGCGGACACGCAGATCATGCTGTCGGGTGGCCGCTTCGCGCGGCTCTCGGACATCGCGGAAGTGCGCGACGGCGTCGCGGAGATCCGCTCGCTCTCGCGCTTGAACGGCCGGCCGGCGACGACGTTCGGGGTGTTCCGCTCGAAGGGCTCCTCCGACGTCACCGTGCTCGAGGACATTCACAAGGAAGTCGACAAGATCACGAAGCAGTTTCCGGAGGTGAAGCTCGATCAAGTCTTCACCACGGTGGACAACACGAAGCTGCAGTACGACGCGGCGCTCACGACGCTGATCGAAGGCTCGATCCTTGCCGTGCTCGTCGTGTGGCTGTTCTTGCGCGACTGGCGCGCGACGGCGATCTCGGCGCTCGCGATTCCGCTCTCGGCGATTCCGACGTTCGCCTTCATGTATTGGATGGGCTTCACGCTGAACGGCATCAGCCTGCTCGCGTTGTCGCTCGTCGCGGGTGTGCTCGTCGACGACGCCATCGTCGAGATCGAGAACATCGTGCGCCACATGCGCATGGGCAAGAGCGGCTATCAGGCGGCATTCGACGCGGCGGACGAGATCGGGCTCGCGGTCGTCGCGACCTCGGCGACGATCATCGCGGTGTTCCTGCCCGTCAGCTTCATGTCGGGCATCGTGGGTCAGTACTTTCGGCAGTTCGGGCTCACAGTGGCGGCGGCGGTGTTCTTCTCGCTGCTCGTCGCGCGCTTGATCACGCCGGTGATCGCGGCCTTCACGTTGCGGGCGGATAGCCTGCGCGTCCACAAGGACGGCCCGATCATGCAGTGGTACATGGACTTCATGAACAAGTGCATCCACCACCGGTGGCGCACGTTGGCAGGCGGCACGGCGTTCTTCGCGTTATCGATTCTCGCGCTGAGCTTCGTGCCGCAGTCGTTCATCCCGCAGGGGGACTTCTCGAGCTCGCAGTTGCAGATCGAGCTGCCGCCGGGTGTGCGGCTCGAGGACACCGCGGCCGTGTCAGCCGCCGCGTATCGCATCATCAGCAAGCATCCCGAGGTGACGAGCGTCGTCGAGCAGATCGGCGGCGGCGACGGCGATGAGGTGCGCAACGCCACCCTGTACGTCTCCCTGGTCCCGCGCAAAGAGCGCGAGCTCAAGCAACAGGACTGGGAAAAGGGGGTGATGCAGGAGCTGAAGCAGATCCCCGATGCGCGCATGAACTTCCAGAACTTCAGCGGCGCCAGCGAGGGGCGCGACATCACGCTCTACGTGACGGGCGACGATCCGCAGCTGGTTGAAAAGACCGCCGCGAAGCTCGTGGCGGAAATGCAGGCGTTGCCGACGCTGCGCGAGCCGCGCATCAACGGCGATTTGCAGCGGCCGGAAATCATCATTCATCCGCGGCTCGATCTCGCGGCGCAGATGGGCGTGACGGTTCAGAGCATCAGCCAGACGATCCGTATCGCGACGCTCGGCGATCTGCCGCAGAACGGCGCGAAGTTTTCGCTCTCCGATCGCCAGGTGCCGATTCGCGTGAGCTTGCTGGAGAGCGCGCGGCGCGATCTATCGACGCTCGAAAACCTGCCGGTGCCGACGGGCACCGGATCGACCGTGCCGCTGAAGGCGGTCGCGGACATCAGCTTCGGCACCGGGCCGACGCGCGTTCGGCGCTACAACCAGAGTCGCCGAGTCGCGGTGGAGGCTGACCTGAACGGCGTCGAGTTGGGCCAGGCGTTGAAGCAGATCCACGACCTGCCGACGGCGAAAGCGATGCCTACGGGCGTGCAGATCATCGACCGCGGGGATGCGGAGATCATGGGCGAGCTGTTCACGGGCTTCGCCATCGCGATGGCGACCGGCATCCTGATGGTGTTCGCGGTGCTGGTGCTGCTGTTCGCGCGCGTGTTCCAACCGATCACCATTCTGTCGGCGCTGCCGCTGTCGATAGGCGGCGCGGCGATCGCGCTGCTGATCACGAACAATCCGTTCTCGTTACCGGTCGTGATCGGCTTCCTCATGCTCATGGGCATCGTGGCGAAGAACTCGATCCTGCTGGTCGATTTCGCCATCGAGGAGATGCGCGCCGGCAAGGATCGCTTCACCGCCCTGCTCGAAGCCGGGCACAAGCGCGCGCGGCCCATAGTGATGACCACAGTGGCGATGGTGGCAGGCATGCTGCCTTCGGCCATCGGGCTGCACGGCGACTCCTCGTTCCGAGCCCCGATGGCGGTGGCGGTGATCGGCGGGCTCCTGACCTCCACCGCCCTGACCCTCATCGTCGTGCCGGCGGCCTTCACGCTGATCGACGACGTCGAGCGCTGGCTTGGCCCGAAGGTGGGACGCGCTCTGGCGGCGCGGCCCGCAACCGTGGAAACTACCGCGCCTTCGAAGCCGCATCCGGCGGGCTAAAAATCGAGGCGAGGTTCTTTGCACGGTACCGAGACCGTCTCAGCATCCACGGCTGAGCGAGCGGGCAGCACGCGTTCTGCCTGGTGGGTTCGCATGTTGTCGGCGCTGCCGTTTGCGGCGCTCTATGCGTTCGCGACGTTTCTGGCATGGCTCGCCTACGGGGTGTTCCCGTATCGGCAGGACGTCGTGCGGGAGAACCTTTCGAAGGCGTTCCCGGATCTCGACGAGGCCGGTCTGCGCGCGACGATGAAGCGCTATTACCTCGGCTTCGCGCAGGTGCTGGTGGAGCTGATCAAGGCGGCAACATTGCCGGCGGACGAGTTCCTGCAGCGCGTGAAGATTACGGGATTGGAAGCGCCGCGCGCGTTGTTGGACGCGGGCAAGCCGGTGTTGCTGGTGGCGGCTCACCAGTGCAACTGGGAGTGGATGCTGCTGGGGTTGTCGCAGCAGCTCGGGTATCGCATCGATGCGGCGTACAAGCCGCTGGTGAATCCGTGGGCCGAGCGCGAGATGTTGGCGATCCGCACGCGCTTCGGCAGTCGGTTGGTGCCGGCGAAGACGCTGCTCGGGGACATCATCAAGCATCGCAAGGACGTGCGGGCCGTCTGCATGGTTGCGGATCAGGAGCCGACGACCAGCGAGCACAAGCACTGGACCCGCTTCTTGAATCGCGAAACGGCGTTCTACATGGGCGCGGAGGAGATCGCGCGCGTCACTCGCTACCCGGCGTTCTTCGTCGGCATGCGCCGTGTGACGCGCGGGTTCTACGAGATCGACGTTCAGCCTTTGACGAAGGACGGCGAGACGCTGACCACCGGCGAGATGACCGAGCGCTACGCGCGATTGGTCGAAGCGCAGATCCGCGCGGCGCCGCCCGATTGGCCGTGGTCGCACAAGCGGTGGCGGTTGAGGAAGGGGTTGTATGGGAAGAGTTAGCCCGAAGCGCGCGGAGTTGTAGCTCATTCGTTCGCGAGTGCGGCCACCGGGCGCAGGAGCGATGCCCGGACCGCAGGACCGAGGCTGAATAGGATGCCCGTCGCGGCGGCGACGGCTAACGCGGTGAGAATCCCGCGCATGTCCAAGGGCATGTGCCACGAGGTCAGTCGCTCGAGTGCGAGTGCGGCTGCGACGCCGACTGCGATGCCGGCGAGGCCGCCTACGGCGCTGATCACGAACGACTCGGCCAGGAATAGCACAGCGATACTGGCGCGGGATGCGCCGATCGCCATGCGCAGGCCGATCTCGCCGATGCGGTCCGATACGTTCATGTAGCTCACGGCGAAGATACCGACGCCGCCGATCGAAAGCGTGAGGGCGGCGAGGATGCGCGCGAGGCCTTGTAGCCATTGCGAGCTCAGGCGGCGCGCCTCGTCGGCGCGGATCATCGTGAGAAGGTCGAAGTCGTCGCGTTCGTCGGGGTCCAGATGATGTGTCGTGCGCAGGAGCTGGCGCGTGCTGTCCATGGCAGGTGGCAAGTCGCTTGCGGTTCGGGCCTGCACGATGAGCATTGAGATGCTATCGACGTTCGCGACACGACGCATCGCCGTGTGCAGCGGAATCAGAATCTGATCATCCTCGTTCGAGCCGTCGCTGCTTTGCCCTTTGGCGCGCAACTGGCCGACGACTTTGAACGGCATGCCGTTCACCCACAGCGTCTCCCCGATCAGGCTCAGGCCGTTGTTCAGGCGATCGGCGATGAAGGCGCCGACGAGGGCGACGCGGTTGAGGGACGTGTCGTGTGCATCGGTGAACCTTCGGCCGGATTCGAGCTGAAAATTGCGGAGGGTTAGATAGTCCGGCGTAACGCCACGGACCATCGTGGCGAGACCCGCGTCGCGCCACTTCACTGCGAGGTTGCGTTCGAGGACGGGGGCGGCGCGCACGACGCACCGGACTTGGTCACGCAGGAATGCGGCATCGCGCGGCTTCAGCTTCGTGGTCGTGTACCAACCGCCGCCCTGCCATTGAGGAACTTGACGTTCAGCCGCTTTCACGATGAAGAGGTTGCGGCCGACCTTCGCTTGAATCGACTCCAGCTCGAGGCGCACGCCGGTGCTGAGGGCGAGCATGATGAGCGTCGCTGCGATACCTAGGCTGATGAGACAGGCGGCTAGGACGGTGCGGGTGCGGTTGCTGGATAGAGAAGCGCGGAGGATCTTGAGACGCAGGAGGATGCCGGGGCAAACGCTCATCAGGCTCTTAGGAGCAGCGCGCCGGCATTTGGATCACCTCGCGTGTAACGCATCGACGGGGTTCAGCCGGGCGGCGCGCAGGGCGGGCCAAAGGGCCCCGAGGACGCCGGTGACTAGCGCGGACGCGCTGGCGATGATGATTGCGTTCAAGGAAATCGTTGCGCCGGTGAAGCCGAACTTCGCGGCGAGCAGCGGCGCAATCACCGCGACCAGCGGATACGCGAGCACGATGCCGAGCGCGCAGCCGGTCGCCGCAATCACCGTCACCTCGCACATCACCTGATCGCGAATATGACCGAGGTCGGCGCCGACCGCCTTCCGCAAGCCGATCTCGGGCGTCCGCTGCCGAATGCTCGCGAGCATGACCGCAAGCAACACGAGCGCCGACACGAGAAATCCCGCCGCGCAGATGAGCACAACGAACAGATTCAACGTGCGGAACGTGCTCGCCACCATCTCATGCATCTGCCGCGGCGTCACGACAGTGAAGTCATCGCGCTGACCGCTGCGAATGTCGTGTCGCTGTCGCAGTATGGCTCTAATCTGCTCCGCCACGGCTTCCACATCTTCCGCGTGCGCGACCCGAAACGACGCAGCTCTGACGAAATCCACCTTCACCAGGCTGTCCATGACCACCGTGTAGGGCACCGCGATGAGCTCATCGAGATCATCGCCATGCGGCGACATGCCGAGCGACTCCAACACCCCCTGCACACGATAGGGCACATTGTCGATGAACAACGTCGCGCCTACCGCCGACGTATCGCCGAACAGCACGCGCGCCGTGGTCGACCCGAGCAGCGCAACGCGCGAGCGCGCAGCAACTTCATCTGCGGTGAAGAACGCGCCCTGCGAAACGGATTGCCGCCGCACATCGGCGTGCCGCTCGGAGTACCCCACGACAACGACGCGCGTATTGCGATCCTCCACCTTGATGTCGCGCGGCCCCGCCGAGCTCTGCGGATCCCACGCGGCAATCGCCGGCAGCGCCGCTGCGACGGCCGCGACATCCTTGACCCGCAAGTTGTCACGCCCGAGCCCACCGCCCATGAAACTCGACCCCGCAACGAGCGTGATGCCGTCATCGGGATAGAGGCGCCCGATGAAGCCATCGAACGCGGAGCGAACCGTGCCGCTCAGTGAAGTCACGAGCACCGTCGCGAGCACGCTGACGATGACACCGAGGCTCATCAGCAGCGCGCGACCTTTGAAGCGCGTCATGCGCCGGAGCACCGTTCGCAGGAAGAGCTCGCGATTCATGCCGCCTCCCGCGTATCGCTCGCGATCGCGCCGGCGCTGATCCGGATCACCCGTCGGGCCGCCCGGGCGACCTGCTCGTCATGCGTGATGAGAATGACCGTCGTGCCCTGCGCGTTCTGCGCTTTGAACAGATCGACGATATCGCCCGCCACAGTCCCGTCGAGATTGCCCGTGGGCTCATCCGCGAGCAGCAGCGCCGGCTCGTTCACGATCGCGCGCGCAATCGCCACCCGCTGCTGCTGCCCGCCCGACAACTCGCTTGCATAGTGATTGCGCCGATCCGCGAGACCCACGGCTGCGAGCGCCGCCTCGCTCCGCCGCCGATAGTCGGCACGGTTCGAATACAGCAGCGGCAACTGCACGTTCTCGATCGCCGTCGTCCGCGGCAACAAGTGATACGACTGGAACACGAATCCGATCACGCGATTGCGCACCTCCGCCATCTCGCGCGCACCCACGTCCGACATCGAGCGCCCGTCGAGCCGATACTCGCCGCTGTCCGGCCTATCGAGCAGCCCGAGCACGTTCATCAGCGTGCTCTTGCCCGACCCCGATGGCCCCAGTATGGCGACGAACTCTCCTGCCGCAACGCTCAGCGATATCCCATCGAGCGCGCGCACCGGCGGCTCGCCGGGCTTCTGATAGGTGCGCGTGAGTCCATGCAATTCGATCATGCTTACATAGCCTCCTGTTTCCGCTTGCGCCACGCGACCGGATCGGCGAGTACGAACTCACCTGCGCGCAGTCCCGAGCGAATCTCTGTCGCGCTCAGCGTCGAGAGACCCGTATCGACCTCACGTTGCACCCAATCACGTCCCGCCGGCACCACCACAAAGCTGCGACCGCTGTCTCGCAGCAGCGCCGCAGGCGGCACCGCCACCACATCCGCCCTTCGTTCGAGGATGAAATCGACGTGCGCAGTCATCTCGGGCCGCAGCTGCAATCCACCGCGCGACTCGATGTCCACGATCACCACGTAATTCACGACATTGTTCACGAGCTGCGCTTTGGGATAGATCGTGCGTACGCGCCCTTCGAACGAACGCCCGGCGAACGCATCGACGCGCAGACTCACCGGTTGCCCGACGTGCACCTTGCCGATGTCGTGCTCATCGACGAACGCCTGCACTTCGAGTCGCGCCTGATCGAGGATCGTCACGAACGTCGGCGCGGTGAAATCCGCCGCGACGGTCTCGCCCTCGTACGTCGACACGGACGCGACCGTGCCGGAGATCGGTGCGGTGATGATCGTGTAACCGAGCTGAATGCGCGCTTCCTCGAGCCGCGCGCGCACCTGTCCGAGCGCCGCCTCGCGCACACGCAAGTTGCGCCGCGCGTTGTCGACTTGCGCGACGGAGAACGCGGGCACGTGTTCCATGCGCCACAAGTCCGCGCGGGCGTAGTCGAGCTCCGCTGCGGCCGAAGCAGATTCCGCGTCGAGGCTCGCGACCCGTGCGCGCCATTGCGCGTCGTCGACCCGCGCGAGCACGTCGCCCCTCTGCACCGTGTCGCCGACATTGACGCGCAATTTTACGACGACGCCGGACAACCGCGATCCGACTTTCACTTCCGCGCCGACTTGCGAGCGCACGACGCCGATTGCAACGGTGGATTCGACGAGCGTCTCGTTGCGAGCGCGCACCGTCGGCAGCGCATCGTTCGACGCGGTGCGACCCGCGCGTCCGAACACGCCCAGACCGAACAGCGTCGCGGCAATCGCGACCACCACGACAATCCCAATAGTCGTACGCATCTGCGCGGCAGCCTATCGCACGGTCATGGCGTCCGCCGAAACTTGGGGCGAGCGGAGGATTACAGGGGCGACCGGGGTGGCACGAGATTGTGCGCGTATCGGCGGCTCGAGCGCAGTGTCAGGCCGGTACGAAGCGTCACTTCATAGTCGCCCTTCGGCGTTGGCCGAAGAATCACGACCTGGGCGACATTGACCGCGGTCGAACGATGAATACGCGCGAACTGCTGTTCGCCCAACTGTGCGAGCAAGTCGTGCAGAGTTCGGCGTAGCAAGTATTCGCGCTCGGCCGTGTGAACATGCACGTAGTTGTCGTCCGCCTCGAGCCAATGAATCGCGCTCACATCGAGCAAACGCAGTCCGTCGCCGTCGGGCACCGGCAAGCGCTTGCCGGGTCCGAGCGTCGAGCGCGCGAGCTCGACGGCGGGCTCCTCGCGCGGCGTCGAGCCCAAGCGTTGCCGAATGCGCGCGAGCGCGCGCAAGAAGCGCTCGTGGTCGTAGGGCTTCAGCAGGTAGTCGATCGCGTTCAGATCGAACGCATCGACCGCATGATCGTCATGCGCGGTCACGAACACGAGCAGCGGCGCGCTCCCTGCCTGCAATTGGGCGGCGACCTCGAGCCCGCTCATGTCCGGCATTTGGATATCGAGAAACACGAGATCGGGCCGCAGCGTCGCGATCAAATGCGCGGCGGTGAGGCCGTTCGCCGCTTCGGCCACGACCTCGAGATCGCGCTCCTCTGAGCACCAACGCCGCAGCTTCGCGCGTGCCGGCGGCTCGTCGTCCACGACGAGCACGCGAATCAATGCGCCGTGGGCCGCCATGGCAGGGTCACGCTCGCCTTCACGCCACCGCCCTCGCCGTCCGACACATCGAGCGAGGCGTGTGAGTTGTAGAGGAGGTAGAGTCGCTCGCGACAGTTCTGCAATCCGACGCCGGCCGCCGAGCCGTTCATGCGCGGGCCGGTGTTGTGCACATCGATGTGCAGCTCGTCGCCGTGCCGCGCGGCGCGAATGGTGATGCGCTCGACCGCGCTACTCTTCTCGACGCCGTGCTTGAACGCATTCTCGAGAAGCGGCTGCAGAAGCATCGCCGGCACGCGTGCAGGCAGCGTTTCCGCGGGAACGTCCCACTGAAGGCTCACGCGACCATCGAAACGCTCGCGCATGATGCCGGCGTAGCGCTCGAGGAGCTCCAGCTCCTCCTTCAAGCTCACCTCATCGCGGCGATCGACGCGAAGGCTCGCACGCAGCAAGTCGCCTAGTTGCGCGAGCACACGATCGGCGCGCCCAATGTCCGTGTGCATGAGTGCCGAGACGGTGTTGAGCGCATTGAAAATGAAGTGCGGACGCAACTGGGCCTGCAGTTGCGCGAGTTGCGCTTCAGCGAGGGCGCGCTGCGCACTGAGCAGCCGCTCGTCGTCCTGGCGCATCTTCCCGACTGTGAGCGAGCTGAAGATCAACGCCAGCCACAGGCAGTACAGAACTCCTCCCTTGAGGAGCGCCCACGGCACGAGAATGTGCAACGGCAGGAAGGTATGAAGGAGCAGGCGGTTCGTGAGATACGTCGCCACGAACATCAACACGAGAAAGAACGGCAGACGCCGCAAATGATGCCGAAACCAGGGCCACGGCGGATTCAACGCGGGCCGAGTGAACTGCGCGGAACGCAGCTCCCAGGCGGCCCACGCGGTGGCAAAGACGATGGGGAGCAGCACGGCACTCAGGCTCAGCCAGAGCGGAATGCGCGTGTTGTGGAGCACGGGCGCCGTCTCGATCAGCGTGACGACGACCCACAGGAGAATCCAGAGCGCCGCGATCAGCGTGACGTGCAGCGACCGCGACATCGCGACGTCCCAGGCTAGCGCCTAGTCGCTTCGTCCACGCGGCGAAGCTCGCGCGGCAGCGTGAAGAACACGTTCTCTTCGCGACCGACGACTTCATGCGGCGGCTCGCCACCCCAGGCCCGCAGCTTCTCGACGACTTGCTGGACCAGCAGCTCCGGCGCCGACGCGCCCGCGGTGACGCCGACGGCATTCTTGCCCTCGAACCACTCGCGGCGCAGATCGTCCGGACCGTCGATGAGATAGCCGCGCACGCCGGCGCGATCCGCCAGCTCGCGCAGGCGGTTCGAGTTCGAGCTGGTGCGCGAGCCGACGACCAGCAGCACGTCGCATTTCTCGAGGAGCTGCTTCACCGCATCCTGCCGATTCTGCGTGGCGTAGCAGATGTCTTCCTTGCGCGGCGTCGCGAGCATCGGAAAGCGCTTGCGGAGCGCACC